>ERZ779898.856-NODE-856-length-12109-cov-4.770533_pt1 | contig 12109 bp, 8 predicted proteins | sample MGYA00511902_ERZ779898 | MGnify/ENA primary metagenome ERZ779898 (study PRJEB29588, sample SAMEA2144588) | human gut metagenome | biome: human gut; feature: human-associated habitat; material: faeces | place: Denmark | collected 2008/2010 ...
TGCTTCTTCAAGCTTTTCATCCGTTTTTGCAAACAAATCGGCATGCCCAGCATCCAGTTCGCCAAGGATCTCCTCATAGCTGGCCGCGGCAAAAACAACTCTGCCGTATTTAAACGCATCCTCAACCGCCTCTGCAAAATCATCGCGCGTAATATCCGAAAAAGCAACCTTACAGCCCTTTGCCTCAAGAATTTCTTTAAGCTTAAGGGCGGCGTTTTTTGTGTTTCTGTAAACCGAAGCGCAGGCAATGAAAACGCCGTCACACTCAGGCTTATAAGATGACCAAGTGTTGTAAAGATTTATATAGTATTCCAAGTTTTCGGTAAGCACGGGGCCGTGAAGCGGGCAAATTGTTTTAATATCAAGTGCCGCAGCCTTTTTGAGCAAAGTTTGAACGGGGCCGCCGTATTTTCCGACTATGTTAAAATAATATCTTCTTGCCTCGCAAGCCCAATCCTCTTCAACATCAAGCGCACCGAATTTGCCGAAGCCGTCTGCAGAGAAAAGCACTTTTTCGCTGCTTTCGTATGTTACCATAACCTCAGGCCAATGCACCATGGGCGCCATAACAAAATTAAGCGTATGTTCGCCGAGGGAAAGGGAATCGCCTTCCTTAACCGTAAGCTTCTCAACAGACGGCGATATATCAAAAAACTGAGGCAGCATTGCAAAGGTTTTTGCATTGCCGACAAGAATTGCAGAGGGATATTTTTCCGTAAAATTCTTGATATTTGCGGCATGATCGGGTTCCAAATGGGAAATCACAAGATAATCCGGCTGCCTGCCGCCGAGCGCGGCTTCAAGATTTGCAAGCCATTCGTTTGTTTTTCTTGCGTCCACAGTATCCATAACCGCAATTTTTTCGTCCATAACAACATATGAATTATAGGAAACGCCGTTCGTAATTATATATTGGCTTTCAAAAAGGTCCAAATCCTTATCATCGGCGCCTATATATTTGATTGATTTTGAAAAATCTTTCATATTCTGAATTCCTTTCATTTATGTTATTGATTTAATGCTTTTATTTAACCTATATAATATATCATTGCGGCAAAAATCGCAAGTGGCAAAGCGCCATTTCCGGCAATTCAAAAAATATTCGCGATTTATTGACAATCTTTCATAATGGTAGTAAAATTATAGCAAATATACTCTTAGAGAAAGAAGTAATTTTTAATGGAAAAGAAAAACATCGAATGGTCTAACCTCGGCTTCGGCTACATGCCCACCGATTACCGCTATGTTTCAAACTTTAAGGACGGCAAATGGGATGACGGCGCACTTATCACCGACCCGAATGTCACCATCAACGAATGTGCAGGCGTGCTTCAATATGCGCAAACCGTTTTCGAAGGCTTAAAGGCATACACCACCGAGGACGGCAAAATTGTTTGCTTCAGACCGGATTTAAATGCAGAAAGACTCAGACAATCCGCAGAAAGGCTTGAAATTCCGCCTTTCCCGGAGGACAGATTTATTAAAGCGGTTGAAGAAGTTGTTAAGGCAAATGCAGCTTGGGTGCCGCCCTACGGCTCCGGAGCAACGCTTTATATCCGCCCGTATATTTTCGGTTCAAACGCCGTTATCGGCGTTAAGCCGGCAGACGAATATCAATTCAGAATTCTTTGCACACCGGTCGGCCCTTATTTCAAGGGCGGCGCAAAGCCGATCACCATCCGCGTTTGCGACTACGATCGCGCCGCACCGCACGGAACCGGCAACATTAAGGCTGGCCTTAACTACGCCATGAGCCTTTATGCGATTGTTGACGCTCATAAGCAGGGCTACGATGAAAACATGTATCTTGACGCCGCAACCAGAACATATGTTGAGGAAACGGGCGGCGCAAACTTCCTTTTCGTAACAAAAGACGGCACTGTTGTTACCCCCAAATCCGATTCAATTCTTCCCTCCATCACAAGGCGTTCGCTTTGCGTTGTTGCCGAAGAAATTCTCGGACTCAAGGTTGAGCACAGAAAGGTTGCTTTTGAAGAAGTTAAAGACTTTGCGGAATGCGGCCTTTGCGGCACTGCGGCAGTTATCAGTCCCGTTGGCAAAATTGTTGACCACGGCAAGGAAATCTGCTTCCCTTCAGGCATGGAAGAAATGGGCCCCGTTACCAAAAAGCTTTATGAAACCCTCACCGGTATTCAAATGGGCAAAATCGAAGGCCCCAAAGGCTGGGTTCACGAAATCACAACAGACTGATTTAAATAAGCCTCAAAAATCAAATGCAAAAAATTATCCACCCGAAACATTCCGGGTGGATTTTTTGCGTATTTTGCCGAATTTAAGGCAAATTCATCTGAACAGCATATCAGGGAATTCGCTTTTTGAATTTGAGATTGTTTTCATTGCGGTTTTAACATCCGTTAAACACTCGTATCTATACCACGGTGCTTCGCAATTCACCATTGAAAGCAGTTGCGGGCAGATATCGCGGCTGATAACATATTTTGTGATGGCAAAATCGCGGCGCACATTTTTTGTTGGATATGATTTGCTGTAAAGTGAAAAATCCGTAAGCAACAGAAAAACGCCCTGCTGATATTTCATTAAATCATTAGTGGGAATATCAATAAGCAAGGCCTCCGGAGATTCCTGCTGAGCACGAGCCTCATATGTTTCCATAGCCTTTTTGATTGCCGCACGGGAAAGATCGTTCGGACGCAGTTTCAGAAGCTCCTCGCCGGAATTAAGCACCGTTACCTTATATGAATTAAGCCAACATTCGGCGGTTACAATATCCTTGGTATAATTATCGTAATTTTCTGTTTCGGCGGTGTAAAGCACAATATCATCTTTATATTCCTTTCTGTTTTTCAGTGCAAAAGAAAGCGCCACATAAAGCGATTTTGTGAAATCAATAAACGGCGAAACATCCAGATAATGCTGTGAAAAAGCGCAAAGCTCATAAAGGCGATACGGCGATGCCTCTCCGAAATGCGCCCTAAACACTTCATAATAATTGCCGAGAGATTTATAATAATCAAGCAAAAATTCGCTGTTTACATTTGTTATAACAGAGCCTTTTTCAAGCAGGTTTTTCTTGTTTCTGAGCAAAGTAGGCACAAGCGGGCGTGACAAATCATTTATTCTTTCCCCGCGATAAAAAATTTTTTGCTTATTCGCCTCAAATGGTTTCTTTACCAGTTGCTCAAATTCGGAAACCGAGCCTATAAATTTTTCATTTATGCTGAAATCATAATCAAATTCATTTTCAAGGGCTTTGCCGATATCGCTGAGCGCCGTTTTAAACTTGCCTATATTTTCCATATTTTTTATCACCGTGGATATTATACTATAAAAAGTTTGTTAAAAAAAGAACAAATTATAAAACTTTTATTGATTTTAAAATAACTAAGTGTTATCATAGGGGCGAATAGGAGAGTGTAATAACTATGAGAGGAATAAAAACATCAAAATCCCGAATAAGAAAAACCATTTTCACAGAAGTTGCAAAGCTTGCTTACAAAGGCTGGGATGAAAAGGAATTTCAAAACCTGCCATATAAAATCATCAACGGCGATGTTGCGCAATACAGGGACAGTGTTTTCGTTGAAAGAGAGGTTGTGGCAGAAAGACTTCGTGCGGCAATGGGGCTTTCGCTCAGGGATTTCAACGATTTCAATTCCGTTTGCGAAGGAATTGACGAAAGCTTGGTGGACGAAAAATATTACGAACCGCCGCTTATCGACATAATTAAATTTGCCTGCAACAGATGCCCCGAAAACAAAGTTTTCGTTACAAACGGCTGCCAAAACTGCCTTGAGCACCCCTGCGTGGAAGTTTGCCCCAAAAAAGCAATTTCAATCAAAAACGGCAGATCATTTATTGATCAGGAAAAATGTGTTAAATGCGGCATGTGCGTAAACGCCTGCGAATACAACGCAATCATAAAGCAAGAGCGCCCCTGCGCAAAGGTTTGCGGCATGAAAGCCATTAAATCGGATGAACTCGGCAGAGCCGAAATAGACCCCGATAAATGCGTTTCCTGCGGCATGTGCCTTGTTAACTGCCCGTTCGGTGCTATTATAGATAAGAGCCAAATTTATCAAACAATCACCGCGCTTAAAAGCGACACACCGGTTTATGCCGCCATTGCGCCTGCATTTGCCGGCCAATTCGGCAATGTGAGCACGGGAAAAATCCGCACCGCATTCAAGGAGCTTGGATTTGAGGATGTGGTTGAGGTTGCAATCGGTGCAGATCTTTGCACAATAGAAGAGGCTCAGGATTTCATGAAAGAGGTGCCGGAAAAGCAACCGTTTATGGCAACTTCATGCTGCCCGGCATGGTCTGTTATGGCCAAAAAGCTTTTCCCCGAATTTGCATCATACATTTCCATGGCTCTTACCCCGATGGTGCTTACCGCGAGACTTATCAAAGAAAAGCACCCCGAATGCAAGGTTGTTTTCGTGGGTCCGTGCGCCGCGAAGAAGCTTGAAGCGAGCCGACGCACCATAAGAAGCTATGTTGATTTTGTGCTCACCTTTGAAGAACTCAGCGCAATTCTTGAAGCTAAAGAGATTGACATTGCCGCTTGCAAAGAAAGCGAACCGCTCAGTGGATCAAGCGGAGACGGCAAGGGCTTTGCCGTAAGCGGAGGCGTGGCAAAAGCAGTTGAGGATGCAATTCATGAACTTGACCCCGAAAGGGAGGTTCTTACGGCAAGGGCAGAAGGATTGCCCGACTGCCGCAAAATGCTTCAGCTTGCAAAGGCAGGCAAATACAACGGTTATCTGCTTGAGGGCATGGCTTGCCCGGGAGGCTGCGTTGCCGGTGCCGGCACGATTCAGCCCGTTAAGAAAACAACCGTTGCAGTTAACATGGCTGCAAAAGCAAGCGAAAAGCAAAGCGTTTTAAGCTCCGAATACAAAGAATATCTTCACATTTTGGAAGAAAAATAACAAAAAATCTTAAAATCAAAAACGCTTTCGTTCTTGAACTGCCCAAATTGTGCAGGCAGTACAAAAAAAGCCTACATGGAGTAGAAAATTAAATTATAAGCAACAAACTGATTTCGTTTTTCAAGCGGAGTCAGTTTTGTTTTGTTTGAATGCGGTAATTATTGTAGAAGTTGATGTATTCGGATATGATGAGGCGAGCCTCATCATATCCGGAAAGTTTAACTCTGTGGATACATTCCGTTTTGAGTATGGAAAAGAAATTTTCGGCTAAAGCGTTGTCATATGATTGTGTTAGGTTAAAGTATGCTTGCGATGTGTACTGAGATCCTTGGTCACTGTGGAGTTGCACCTCTGCAGTGATTTTTTCTTTCCTCTTTGCAGTTTTAATCGTATCAAGCACCAATTTAATACGTTGTTCTTTATCCATTTTGTACGCAACGATACTGTTATCATACAAATCTCTGATTATTGATAAATACAGAAAGCCTTGAGCAGTTTTAATGTAGGATATATCCGTTACCCACTTTTGATTCGGTCTCTCGGCATTAAAAATCCCTCCTGATGTATATTCTACATCAAGAGGGTTTTTCTATTGTCCATTTTTTACGGACTTGTTCACTTTTTAGAACGAGGACGTTTTTATTTTGCTTTATCGGAAAATCAGGCAGGCAAAATTGAAAACAACATCATTTAAAGTTACCGACCGCTTAAACAGACCGAGTAAAAAGCTTAAAACGGCGCACCTATAAAATGCGCAAATTCCGCCGAAAATGTGCAAAGCGCGTTTAAAATTCTTACAAATATATAAACCCTGTAATTACAAACTTGCATATGGTGTAACAATATGCTATACTATAAAAAACATAAATTGTAAAAGGAGAAAATCATGGCGGGTAAAACGAAATTGCAAATTTTAAAGAGCTTTTCTGTCCTGCTTGCGGATCACGAGCTTGATAAAATCACCGTTACAATGCTTGTGGAGGAATGCCACATAAGCAGGCAAACATTTTATTACCATTTTGCGGATATTCAGGCACTTATAGATTGGGGCGTGCAGCAATACACGCACGGCTGTATAACCGACGCAAAAAAAGCCGCCAACATGGAAGAAGCCACTATAATCTACCTCACCAAAATAGATGAAAACAGGCTGTTTCTTCGCAAATGCTTTTCCTCCTCCCTTTCGGGATATATGACTGCATTACTTCGCAACAGCATAATGGAATATACCTCAGAATTTTATTCGCAATTTATCAATTTCGGTTATCAGGACAGCAATGAGGTGGATTTTGCAATCGAATTTACCGCAAACGGCGTTACGGGATTTATAATTTCCATGCTTTACACAAAAACGGAAACGGATATAACAACCCTTGCCGCAAAAATGAACAACTATATATTCAAAAGGCTTGTTAAAAGATGAAAAAAGCGGTGCGATAAAAAATCGCTCCGCTTTTACTTTGTGTTATTTGTTTATTTTGCGTTATACGGCCGAGGCACGGCGTTTAAACAAATTGATTTGCGCCCGAATCATATTCATATCCGATTGAGCGCAGGCTGTTTTCAAGCTCCGCTCTGTTGCAATCCAGATCATCACAAAGCGCATCAAGGCTTGAATAAAAATCGCGAAGCTTCATATTAACAACACTTAAAAGCAAAACGGGATCCTTTGGCAAAGGCATAAAATCACATATCCTTTCCGCCGCGGCAAAGCATAAAAGCAATGCGCGAGCACTTTTTTATATAAATTAGCACAATTATTTTATTTTTTCAAGAAATTATGAATAATAAAATATTGAATATTGCGGCAATTTGTGTAATAATATATTAACTAATTATTATATTATTAAATATTATATAACACGGTGATGAAAATGACAGACTCTAAAAACTTGGCGGAGCTTCTTTTTCCGCATATCACAAAAAATCCCGCAGATTATGAAGCATTATATCCCCCAAGGCAGCTTAAAGAGGGTGCAAGAGTAACCCGCTTTGCGCCGAGCCCCACGGGCTTTTTGCATTTCGGCAATCTTTTTACCTGCCTTATTTCATACAAAATCGCAAAATCAACAGACGGCATTTTTTATGTTCGCGTTGAGGACACGGATCAAAAGCGCAAGGTTGACGGTGCGGTAGAGGTTATGCTCCGGGGTCTTTCATATTACGGAATCAAGCCCGACGAGGGCGTTATTGCCGAAAACGAAGAAAAAGGAATTTACGGCCCATACAAGCAAAGTGAAAGAAAAGATATTTACCAAGCATATGCAAAGCAGCTTGTTGAAGAAGGACTTGCCTATCCCTGCTTTTGCTCAGAGGAAGAGCTTGAGCGAATCCGCGAATCACAGGAGGGTGAGGACATTAAGGGCTATTACGGCGAATACGCCGCCTGCCGCAAGCTGAGTTTTGAAGAAATAAGCAGCAAAATCCTTGCCGGCGAAAAATGGACACTGCGCCTTAAATCACCGGGCAGCATTGATAAAAAATGCGTGTTTGAGGATATGATAAAAGGCAAAATCGAAATGCCCGAAAATGTGCAGGACATTGTGCTGCTGAAATCGGACGGCATTCCAACCTACCATTTTGCCAGCGTGATTGACGACCACTTAATGCGCACCACACACATTGTGAGGGGCGATGAATGGATTTCAAGTTGCCCCATTCATTTGCAGCTTAACAAACTGCTTGGCTTCAAAACGCCGAAATTCGTGCATGTGGCACCGATTATGAAAGCCGAGGGCGAGGGCAAGCGCAAGCTTTCAAAGCGCAAGGATCCCGAAGCGGCAGTTACTTACTATTCGGAGCAGGGCTATCCGAGCGAAAGCGTTAACGAATATATGATGACGCTTGCAAATTCCAACTTTGAAGATTGGCGCAGAGCAAACAAAACGGAAGACATAAACAAATTCCCGTTTAACATAAAAAAAATGAGTGTTTCCGGTGCATTGTTTGACATTGCAAAGCTTGACGACATTTCAAAAACCGTTATCTCCGTTATGGACTGCAAAAAGGTTTTTGAACTTTCACATGAATGGGCAAAGGAATACTGCGAGCCGCTTGCAAGGCTTTACGAGGCAGATTTTGAATACGCAACGGCAATTCTTAACATAGACAGAGGTAATAAGAAGCCGAGGAAAGACATTGCAAAATGGAGCGACATTCCGGATTACATCAGCTATATGTATGATGAAACCTTCAGCCCCGATTACACGCTTTGCGGCAACGCAACGGCAGATTTGGCTGCCAAGGTGCTTAAAATTTATAAAAACAGCTTTGATATAAACGATGATAAAGACAGTTGGTTTGAGCGCATCAAGGCAATTTGCCCCGAGGTTGGCTGCACGCCGAATGTTAAGGAATACAAGCAAAGCCCGGAAGCCTTTGCAGGCCATGTGGGCGATGTTTCAACCGTTATCAGAGTTGCATTAACGGGGCGCACAAACACACCCGACCTTTATTCCATAACCAAGCTTTTGGGCAAGCAAAGAGTTGCCGAAAGATTAAACAAGGCATTAAAGCATTACGAGGAGGAAATTTAATGGCAAAGGAAAACACCGAAGAAATTAAAGAAGCTTCAAATTTCATAAATGATTTTATCGCAAAAGACCTTGAGGACGGTGTTTACTCCAAAGTGCAAACCCGCTTTCCTCCGGAGCCAAACGGCTATTTGCACATCGGCCACGCAAAGGCAATTTGCATAAACTTTGGTGCAAAAGAAAAATTCGGCGGCACCTGCAACCTCAGATTTGACGACACAAACCCCGTTAAGGAAGACACGGAATATGTTGAAGCAATCGAAGAAGATATAAAATGGCTTGGCTTTAAATGGGACAATGTTTATTTTGCATCCGATTACTTTGATTATATTTATGAATGTGCAATCAAGCTTATCAAAAAAGGCAAAGCATTCGTTTGTGACCTTACACCGGAGCAACAGCGTGAATACAGAGGCACGCTTACCGAGCCGGGCAGGGAAAGCCCTTACAGAAACAGAAGCATTGAAGAAAACCTTGATTTATTCCAAAGAATGACTGACGGCGAATTCCCCGAAGGCTCACATGTGCTGCGCGCAAAAATTGACATGGCAAGCCCGAACCTTAATATGAGGGACCCTATCATCTACCGCATTATGTATGCACGCCACCACAGAACGGGCGACAAATGGTGCGTTTACCCGATGTATGACTTTGCACATCCCCTTTCCGATGCCTGCGAAAAGGTTACACATTCGCTTTGCTCGCTTGAATTTGAAAATCACCGCCCACTTTACGACTGGGTTGTTAATGAATGCGTTGACGGCGAAAAGCCGCGCCAAATTGAATTTGCACGCATGAATTTAAACTACACATTAACTTCTAAGCGCAAATGCCTTAAGCTGGTGAAAGAGGGCATTGTGGACGGATGGGATGATCCCAGAATGGCAACAATCAGCGGAATGCGCCGCAGAGGCTACCCTGCCGAGGCAATTCGCGACTTCTGCGAAAGAATAGGCGTTTCAAAGGCATACAGCGTTATTGATTTTGCACTGCTTGAAAGCTGCGTTCGAAGCCATTTAAACACCACCTCGCCAAGAGCCATGGCAGTGCTTGATCCGCTCAAGCTTGTGATAGACAATTATCCCGATGATATAACAGAGGAAATTGAGGCGGAATACCACCCCGATCACCCCGAATACGGAACAAGGAAAATGCCGTTTTCAAAAGAGCTTTACATTGAAAGAAGCGACTTTATGGCAGAGCCGATTAAAAAATATTTCCGCCTGTTCCCCGGCAACGAAGTGCGCCTTTTCAAAGCATATTTTGTTACCTGCACGGGATACGACACGGATGAAAACGGCAATGTAACCTGTGTACACTGCACTTACGACCCCGAAACCCTCGGCGGCGACAGCCCCGACGGCAGAAAAGTTAAAGGCACTATTCACTGGGTAAGCGCAAGCGATAATGTAAAGGCAGAGGTGCGCCTTTACGAAAGACTTTTCAATGTGCCGAATCCAAGCGACGAAACAGGCGTTGAATCCTTTGAGGACAATCTTAACCCCGATTCACTGAAAACGATTGAGGCATACTGCGAAAAGAGCCTTGCAAGCTGCAAACCGGGAGACAAATTCCAATTTATGAGAACCGGATATTTCTGTGCCGACAAATTCTCAGGCCCTGAAAACCTGATTTTCAACCGCACGGTGCAGCTTAGAGACAGCTTTAACGCAAAAAAATAAACGGCGGCAGCCGATAAAATAAAACCTTTTTGCAGCTGCCGCACGACAGTTGCTTTGGGCAAGCAATAAGGGAGAAAAAATGAGCGTAAGAAAAGACATAAAAAACATAGCAATAATTGCCCATGTTGACCACGGCAAAACAACACTTGTTGATGAAATGCTGCGCCAAAGCGGCACTTTCCGCACAAACGAGGTTGTTGACGAGCGTGTTATGGACAGCAATGACCTTGAAAGAGAAAGAGGCATAACAATTCTTTCTAAAAACACGGCAATTCATTACAACAACACAAAAATCAACATTGTTGACACACCGGGACACGCCGATTTCGGAGGCGAGGTTGAGCGAATTCTTACCATGGTTGACGGTGTTTTGCTGCTTGTTGATGCCTTTGAGGGCTGCATGCCGCAAACAAGATTTGTGCTTAAAAAGGCTCTTGGCCTGCACAAAACGCCGATTGTTGTTATAAACAAGATAGACAGAGACGGTGCACGCCCAAACGAGGTTATAGATGAAGTGCTTGACCTTTTCATTGAACTTGGCGCAGACGACGACCAAATCGAATTTCCGGTTATTTATGCATCAGGCAGAGACGGCTATGCAAGCCTTGATCCGGATGCAAGAGAGGGCGACATGAGGCCGCTTTTTGACGCAATCCTTAAATACATACCCTCCCCCGCCGGCGATCCCGAGGGACCGGCTCAAATTCTGTTTTCATCACTTGAATATGATGATTATGTTGGCAGAATCGGTGTTGGCAGAATAACGAGAGGAACACTTAAAAACAACTCACCATATGTGCTTTGCAAGCAGGACGGCCGCCAAGAAAACATTCGCATAACAAAGCTTTATCAATTTGAAGGGCTTAAAAGAGTGCCTTGCGACGAAGCAATCTTCGGCGACATCGTGTGCGTTGCAGGCATTCCCGATCTTAACATCGGCGAAACGGCCTGCGACCCCGATTGCGTTGAGGCACTGCCCTTTGTTAAAATCGATGAGCCGACCATCAGCATGAACTTTATGGTAAACGATTCTCCGTTTGCCGGCAGAGAGGGCAAATATGTTACCAGCCGCAACATTCGTGAGCGACTTTTCAAAGAAGTTGAAACCAATGTTTCAATGCGTGTTGAAGAAACCGATTCGATGGACACCTTTAAGGTTTCGGGACGCGGCGAGCTTCACCTTTCCATTTTGATTGAAACAATGCGCCGCGAAAACTACGAATTTCAGGTTTCGCGCCCGCAGGTTATTCTGAAAAAAAACGCCGAAACGGGGCAAACGCTTGAGCCAATGGAGCTTGCAATCATTGAAGTGCCAGAGGAATATGTCGGCGCCGTTATGGAAAAGCTTTGCTCGCGCAAGGGCGAGGTTGAAAATATGGACACCCGCTCAACGGGAATGACACACCTTGAAATCAAAATTCCTTCAAGAGGCCTTATCGGCTACAGAAGCGAATTTTTAACAGACACAAACGGAAACGGCATTATGAATCAGCTTTTTGCAGGCTACGAGCCGTTTAAGGGCGATATAGCCACAAGAACGCGCGGTTCGATCATCGCCCACGAAACGGGCGTTTCCACCGGCTACGGCCTTTGGAACACGCAAGACAGAGGCAAGCTTTTCATAGGCCCCGGCGTTGATGTTTACGAAGGCATGATCGTTGGCGAATGCGCCAAAAATGAGGATATAATTTGCAATGTGTGCAAGAAAAAGCATGTTACAAACACGCGTGCAAGCGGCTCGGACGAGGCATTAAAGCTTGTGCCGCCCACCACGCTTTCGCTTGAGCAGAGCATGGAATTTTTGGCAGACGACGAATTGCTTGAGGTTACCCCCAAATCAATCAGACTGCGCAAAACAATTCTTGATAAGGGTCTGCGCCTTAAAGCCGAAAGCCGCAAAAAATAAAATATCGCAAACACAGCAAAACGCTCCCGCAAAAGCCTTGCGAGGGCGTTTTTTGATATGAGGCAAAGCCAATTG
>ERZ779898.858-NODE-858-length-12056-cov-3.502375_pt1 | contig 12056 bp, 8 predicted proteins | sample MGYA00511902_ERZ779898 | MGnify/ENA primary metagenome ERZ779898 (study PRJEB29588, sample SAMEA2144588) | human gut metagenome | biome: human gut; feature: human-associated habitat; material: faeces | place: Denmark | collected 2008/2010 ...
CGAGGGTGACGTTGGGAATGAAGAAGGAAGTAACCTGACCCATGTGCATGCTTTTCAGTTCGGAACTCATCCCATCTCTCCTGTAATTTATTATAAGTTACAGATTTCACATACGCACATTTTACATGCTTGTGCCTAAAATAACAGTTATACTGTATTCGGACTGCATGCAAAGCGTGCGGACATAATCCTTTTCAGATTTAAGAACAACATACACGCTTCTGAAAATTGTGGCAATAAAAATTTGAAAAAAAGTGAGAAAAATTTGCGGTAGGTTTGCTCAGCCAGCGAGTTCACCATTTTGAATATATGTTTGCCTTCGTTCTTTCCCGGTACGAGGATGCTGATAAGCGGATTCTCGCGGTACAGGAAGTACTTGGCATATTCTTTCTCTTTATCTATCCGGTTTCTCTTCATCAGTCGGTTTCCGATTACGAGATATTCCAGGATATAATATCTTGGCATCTCGATGAAGAAGAGGAACCAGTAGGTATTCACGATACTGCTAAACGATAGCGTGCTGATCCAGTCGAAGAAATCGTTCAGATGTTCTGCTATGCTAAACATACGCTTTTCCCTTTCTTCTTGATGGCTTATCTCAGCACGGTGAGCGCCAAGAGGGCCATGATTATGAGTATACCTGCGATGGTGACAAGGATGTCAACGAGTTTCTTGTAGAGCACGATGCGTTTCTGTATCTTGTCGTTTTCATCTTTCTTCGGCTCCGTATCAAGCAGCTCTTCCTGCGGCTGCACCAATTTCTCTTCTTCCTTCATTAGAGGTTCCTCTGAGTAGCGGCAGTAGTCGTCTGGAGTCATATCCACATATTGCAGTTTGTTGAAGAACTCGTCATAGTTGTTGGCGATGGTCTTCGTCTTGGTTTCCAGCATGCTGCAGATAATCTCGTCCGGTTCTATCGAGTTGGCCACCTTTCTGATGGCTACCGACATCTCCTTGCTCAGTTTCTGCTGAGCCTCTTCCACCGTTTCTCCCAGCTCATAGAGAGTAGAGGATACGTAGAAGATATTGTTGTAGTAAGACACCTTGTGATTGGAGAAGATTCTACAGAGCTTGCCCTGTATGCTTTCCTTTATCTTTACGGTATCCTTGTTTTCATCTATAATCCATATCTTGCCTACCATGACCGAGAGTTCATCCTTGCGGTAGGTTTCCATCAGTTGGCGTCGCAGTCGGTTCATCAGCAGATAATATTCCATGAAGTTATCATAGATGTTCACCATGTTGTTGAACATGATGTTGCCGCTGGTCAGCGTTCTGATACCTTCTTCCGTTATCTCGTAGTCCTCAATGTCTCGTGGCACCAGGGTATTTACCGGAAAGGTGCTCTGGCAGTAGCAGCAGGTTGCCTTGGTGATAGGCGAGGTAAACGAGTTCTCGCAGTCGTTGCAGGTATATACCACGGCTGGTCTGTCATAGTCAACACCGATGTGGCGCAGTTTCTTGTGACACTTCGGACAGATGAGCATACCGCCCACATTGTAGCTGCTTTCCGGCGATACGTTGGCGCAGCTGAAGTGGTGGATGATGTTCTGAAACTTCAGGTTCGAACTTCCGCACTTCGGACAGCACTCCGTATAGAGCAGGTGAGAGTGGTTGCACTTAGGGCAGAGGTGCTCCTTGAGCAGGAAGCGGTGAATGCGCAGTGATCCGAACTCCACCATAGTGTCGATGAACATGAACATCTCGTTGAGATGGAAGAGGCCCATACTGTGATAGTGCTCGAAGATTGGGTTGATATATCCCAAAGACGATTTCTCCAGCAGTCGGTGTCCCATGATTCGTTGGTCTCTTGAGAGCAGGTATCTCAGAATATTGGCAAAGAGCTGGTTAGGCTGTGTAGGATGGCTTGTTTCGCTTTTTACACCAAACTTCTGTCTTGCCATCTTGATTCTGTCAATAATCTCGTATACCTTTTCATTGTTCATGTCGCTCACATAGGCATCGACGATATAGTCGATGATCTGTTCCTTTCCCGATACCGCCGTATTGACGAATATCGGTTTGTAGCTACATTTCCACGATAAGATTGGACTGGCTCCAAACAGTATATCATGGAACGCATGCTCACTCTTCGTATTGATGTAAATACAATCGAAGTAGTCGGGCTGGATGTCCGGTGTCGAGTCGATATCTATATAGCTATCGATGGTGAGCACCATATCTCCACGTTTGTTTCTTCTAAGTCCAATCATTCTTTATTTCTTTTGTTCTTGATGATTATTGGTGTCGCTCGAAAACCTGTTGCTTCGCTTCACGTTTTCGTTCTTGCCCACTGGGACGGTGTACATCGGTAGTGGCTTCGGATCGAGCATGGCACCAATCTTGTTCACTCTTATTCTTACCGGCAGTCTGTTGCTCATTACCCATGCCGGAACTCTCTGGTTAGGGTTCAGGGTGAATACGGCAACCACTGCGTTGGCATCATGCGAGAAGTTACTCTGCAGATGCTTTGGTATTTCCTCTACTCTCAGACCTACCATCTGCAACTTAGCCTTCAGTTCCAGGTCTTTGTTGATGATGATGTCTGCATCGTCAGGGCTTTCCATATACTTCACCATGTCGTTTGGTACGTATGCGATTACTCCCAGATGGCAGTCTGCATAGTCGGTATGCTGGATAACCATCACCTCCTCGCTTTTGAACACCAGGGTTTTGTCGCTCGCATTGATTTTTGAGATGTAAGCATCGGCTAGTGCACAGCAGTAGTGTATCAGTCCCGGGTTGTAGATGCTTGTGTTGGAGTAAGGCATGGCAGCATTTGCTCTGCCGGCTCCTCTGCGGCTCATGAAGTTATAGGTGGTGTTCTTTGCCTGTGCGTAGATTTCCACCTTCTTAGCCTGCTTTCTCAATTCCTCTTCTACCTCGGCAATCTCGGCATCCAGTGCATTTCGCTTGGTGTTGTCGGTAAGGCCGTAGTAGATGTCCGAACTTTCAGATGCTTTCTGTTTTCTCAGTTCGGCAAGTCGGGTACGCAGCACCGGAATCTCCTGCTGGGCGAGTTTAGCCTGTACCTCCATGTCGTGAGTCTCCTTTACGGCTGAAGGCAGGATGTTCGGGTCGTATTGGTTCACAATATTACCTAGCAGTACATAAGAGTAGAGCGTATCTCCCTTATGCACCACTTCACCCATTTCTTTGTTCACCTTAAGGATATAGATGTCGTCAACGGCACTGATACGGTTTTCATCGAGGGTTATATAACCGTCGAAGGTTGCCCATATCATACGAGTGACAATATAGTAGGCGGCAAGCACGATAACCAGCAGGAAGATCAGGGCAAAGATGATCTGCTGTCTGGCAAGGCGGTGACCCTGCGTCTTCAGCAAGTCTGCCATCGCCTGTTCTTGTGGCGTGCCATTATATTGGAATTCATTCATATTCTGGTTTCCTTACATTCAAAGTTCTATTTCTTTAAAGATGTTGTTGTTGTCATAGATACTCACGGCTTTCTCGATATTGATGATAGCGAGGGCCCGGTTCTGCATCAGTTTGTACATGCGCTCCATACTTTCCAGGAGTCCCGTATATTCGTCCATACGCATCAGATAGTTGTATCCCTGCTTCTGGTTCTGGTAGGCAAACCGCCGCATTTCGATATATTTGCCGGTCTGGTCTATATGGAAAGCCTCGGTGGCTATAGCCTTGTTCAGGTTGTCTATCTTCTTGAGCAGGATGCCTACCGACTGTTTTATTTCCTTCACATCGGTACCGCGGCTGCTGCGTATGATTTCCTTCTGGGTCTCCAGTGCCTGTCGTTTGCGTGGCGTTTCGTTCCAGATAGGAATGGTGAATCTCACGCCCACGTCGGCATTGTTCGAAATCTTGTTGTTGCTCTGCCAGTAGCTCGACCATCTTGCGAATGGTGTGAGTCGGGTAGTGCTTAAATAGTTGGTCAGCTTGCTGTCGTTGTCAGCAATCTGTTCTTTCACCATCATGATGCGTGCATCCAGACTTTCCTGGTTCAGATGGTTCCAGAGGGCTGTTGTGTCTACCACAATCTTGGTTGGTTTGATGCGGTAGATAGGCTTGTTGCTGATATCTCTGTCTGTGCAGAGCACGGAGATGTCATATTCAGCCTCCAACTTATCGTTCATCACTTTCAGCATCTTGTCGTTGCTGATTCGGTCTTTTTCCAGCATAAACTGGTACGCTTCGTTCATGATGTCGAGGTTGTCCAGTCTGTGTGCTATGACAGTACCGATATAGAAATTATATTGTTCGGTCAGCTCATCGGCTGCCTTTTCATAGATGTCTGCAGTTTGGCGCTTTTTTATTTGCAAGCGGTCGAGTTCATTGGCAAGAGCTATCTTTGTTCTTTTCTCCTTGCCTTGGTAGAACTTCGAGTTGATGATGTTCCAACCCAGTTCGGCTTGAACCTTCATCTTATATTTTGATACCTCTTTTGCATCGTCTTCATCAGAATCGAAGTACGAGTCAGGTCGGGCATAAACCTGTCCGGTCACTTCCAGACCGTTGTGTCTGTTGAGCGCTAGGTGCTCATGTGCAGTTTTCGACCAGAACAGAGAGTCGGTCTTGTTGATATCAGCGTGATGCTGATTATTGAGTCCCAGTTCTATGACTGGTGCTTTCACCCAAATAGGGTTTTTGATGAGAGTGTCGAGTTGTGCGAAGCGCTGTTTAAAGTGTCTCAGTACATTATCGTTCTTCAGATTCTCATATACGAGCATCTTAGGGCTGAAACTTTTCGGCTTTTTGCCTTTCGTCTGAGCCGTAGCGCTTTGTGCTGCCATGAGAAGTAGCAGAGCTGTAGTTGAGTATAGTATTATTTTTCGCTTCATAATGAGTTATTAAACACGATGAATGCAGCTGCGAGCTGTTGCAGCTGCATTCATCTCGTGTTTCTTATATTTGATAAATCACTTACTTTGTGCCATAATTGGTACCATTTCCAGATGCGGCACCATCAATGAGCTTCATGACACGGAGTCGGCTCTTACCATATGCCACATAGATATAACCTCCATCCAGTGTGACATAGTTGGCAGACATTCCTGCTTCAGCTCTCTTCTTGACAACCTTTACAGGTTTGCCGTTTTCCATTTTGTTCTTGTCGAGAACTACCAGTCCATAACTTCCGCAAGCCAGGTAGATGTAATTGGCATCGTATGTTACACCATTTACATATCCCTGTGGAACCTTGGTGTTAGCAGTGAGCGGAGCTCCCCAGTTCCATACTTCCTTACCAGTGGTAAGGTCGTAGCAGGATAAACCCTTGGCACTTCGGCAAACGTAGATATGATTGCCGTCGATGGCTATTGTATTCTTGCCGTCGTTAGGAGCTATGCTGCTTACGTTGATGGTCTTTGCTGGTGTTGCTGTAAGAATGTCGGCACCTAATGGGAAGACCTGTAGTGTACCACTTACAGCCTCATCGTCACTTCCTACTTCGTTGTTGTAGTGGAGTGTAACAATATACTGGTTGTTCAGTGCGATGTGCTTAGCCTTGCCTGGCGTTTCTTTCTTGCCGATTAAATCCAGCGTGTTTGCATCATATACTCCGTATCCCCTGGCAGTTGCCACCATCAGTTTGTTTCCGTCTCTTACGATGCAGTTCTCGTCAGATTTTTCCAAACCTTCATGTTCCCAATCTACGATGGTGAGAGGGTTTAACGTAGTAGTCTCATCGATGTCCTTTACTTCTGTGTTGAGAAGTCCGTTGCTATCTAATGCAATTCTACCCATCATACCGCCATTGGTTGAGTGACCTGCAATATAAACGTATTTTGTTGCGTCTTTGCCGTCTACCATGAGGTGGTTGAAGTCGTAGAGTTCCTTCTTATCCTGCAGATATTGCAACATGGTAGTCTGGTTGTTTTCTGTTTTAAACACTTCAATACAACCGCCAGTCTTCTTGTTTGGATCTTTCTGGTTCTCTTCGTTGGTGTGGTAGGACATGTATAGTTTGTCATTGTATGGCTGAATACATGTAGCAGAGATGTCGTGTGTATGATTTGTATAATCAATCACGGAAATCACATCAATCTTCTTGCCTGGTTCTGGGGTTGGAGTTGGTTTTGGGGCTGGTGTTGTTCCGTCACATGATGTTGGGACAACTGGATCATTATACATATCATATCTCTTCGTACAGTCTGAAAGACCTGGAGCGTAAGTATAAGTTGCCGATTTACTATTGTTGGTAAACTTGTCGCAGTCCATATAGATTACGCCTCCGATTCCGTTAGTCCGGAAGATATAGCAGGTTGAGAAATATGCGTAGGTTCCCGGAGCAATAAGAATATTGCCGGCATCATTATTTCCGTTGTATTTCACCTCTGCTGCTCTGAAGATGGCATTAGCGTTATCTCCTTGAAGAACTACTCTGCTTCCGGCGGAAGGGTCATCCTGGTTGTGACCATTGTTGTCATTCTTGTAAGTTCCCTTGCAGTCAATAACGCTGTTATTAACCAGATAGATGGTACTTCCCGCACATTGGTCGATAGCTCCCGTCTTCAGATTGTTGACGTGTAACTCTGCTCCATTTGAATTGAGGACTGTCTTGTCTGTAACTTCAAAGGAGCAAGCATAAAGCTTAGGTGCTGAACCTTGAATGGTCAGCTTGTTGGCTTTTGCCTTTCCGTTGATGTTCATGATGCAGCCGTCTATCTGTATATCCTGGTTTTCTGTACCAAGCAAATCGCCTTGAATATTGATTTTGGCATCAGACTCAGTTGCCAGTTTACCTACGTTGGCATCGCCGCCCACATAAAGCAATCCTTGAACTTTCAGTTCATTTTTTACTTCAATGTTTCCGGTAGTAAAGTAGGCATCACCTTTTTCCAGATACATGTTGGTGCTCTCTTTTTTCAGAGTTCCCCCATAATTGTAGCAATAAATTCCTGCATTCTGGAAGAGTGCAGTGTTATTGTTGTCTATATGTAATGTTCCTCCTTTGAGGATGTAGATTTTTCCTTTTTTTGTGGCATTGTAACATTCCCATATATTTTTTGTGGTCAGTTCGCCTTCGATAAACAGGGTAGCTCCTTTCAGGTTGAGCCCGCTGCTTATTTTTGTGCCTTTCTTGATGATGTAGGTCTTGGAACCATCCAGTCCCACACATCCATCGTTATTCTTGATTTCGATAGCTCCGTCATGGCTAGGCAGGCTAGGCATTTCATAAACGTCGCTTAGGTTGGCTGTAGTTGCGCCTGCAGCTCTTGTTGCAGCTTTCGCCTTGTAATTGATAACGCTACCAGCCAACTCCTGAGGGTCGGTGATGGATGTCACTTCTTCACCTAATATGTTTTTTGTGACTTCACCAGGGTTTGGAACTAAAGGGTTGTCAATAGAATCGCTACAAGATGCCAGGAGCATTGCTGCGAAAGAGAAAGTAACAAGTTTTGTAAAATGATGTTTCATGTTAATCTTTCTTTTGTCGTTTTTGTGTATAAATTAGCTTTCACCTTTTTGCTATTGTTCTAGCCTTTAAAGGTTTGTTCTCCCACACCTGTTGGTTAAGGTGCGGGAGAACAGAATTATTTAGTTGATTACTTTGTATTTACCAACTTGAAGATCTGAACGCGGCTGCGGCCATAAGCTACACAGATGTAATCCTTATACAAGGTTACGTAGTTAGCAGAGTTGTAGCTCTCCTTGCCATCATAGAAGGCACGGCGACGGGCAACAACATTCTCACCCTTAGCCTTGGTCTTGTCCAATACAACGAGACCGTAACCGCCACATGCAACATAGATGTATTTTGAATCTACTGCAACACCGTTTACGCGACCGATAATCTTGTTGCTTTCGCCTACAGGAGCATCGAATAATACTGTACCATGGCCATTTGCATCGTAGCGAACAAGTCCGCCGTCACCCTGGCATACGTAAAGGTTTGTACCGTCTACAGCGATGGTGTTCTTGCCATCAACAACACCCACTTTACCTTCTGTAGTATAGCTCTGAGGATTTTCCAAATTAATGTTGTCGAAGATGTTGACAGTACCTGTTGTTGTACCATTTGCCTCCAAGCCATAGAGCTTGTCATTGCCAACAGCAACGAACTTCACGTCATTTGTTGTGAGGTGTGGAGTACGCAGGGTGAATGTTGAGTTGTAAACCTGATAACCCTTGTTTGTTGCCAAAACGAAGTTGTCTTTATACTTGACTACACTATTGGCATCAATGCCATTGTTTGGATTTGTCTTATCAATAGGGTAGGTAACGAGTTTGCTCTTACCCATCAATCCATTTGCCAGTTCCACATAGCCCAAGAATGCACCTTCTTTGTAGGTTGTTGCAGCAACATAGAAGCGGCTGCCGTCAATCATACCATAGTTTACATCCAATCCTCCCTGAGCTGTTACTGCTTCGTCGAGAATAAGTGATTTGCCGTCGATATGAGCTACTTCCAATCCGCCACCCATATGGTTTTTGTCATTGCCCTGGGTGTGGTATGTAACATACAACTTGTCGTTAGCAGCCTGGATAGATGTTGCAGAGAGGGTATTCTCTGTAACTCCAGCTGCAGAGAACAAATCCAGTTTTGGCTTGATGCTCAAACTTTCTGTTGTTGCTGTTAACTCATAACCGTAATGCTCGTTATCGGCATCCTTCAACTTAACCAAATCACCAGTGGTAGCCTTGTCGTAGTCGAGGTATGATGCTGCGATGTCAAGATCCTCTGCTGTAGGAATCTGGTTCTCGCCATTAAAGCATTTTGTGAACTGGAACAGGAAGGTAGCACCTTCTGCAGGAGTATCGAATGCCTGGATGTTTTCTGCACCATCGTTGTGGAACTCGTCTGCCTTAACAATAGCTAAACCGCCAGCTTTTTCCAGGCTGATTTGGCCTTTTGCATCGTTATAAGAGATAAGCTTGTTAACATTGATAACGCCCTTGTCCGCAATGTTGATCTTGCAGGCACCCTTCAGGATGAGCTGTGCTTCACCTACCTTAGTTACCTTCTTGTGGGTATCCTTTTCGTTCAAGGTAACATTGATGTAGTCGGCATCAATCTGTGAACCGGCATTCATGGTCAATATATTGGTAACCTTGATTGCGCTGTTGTCGCCAGCCTTCAGATAACCATTTGTCTTGAGGTTCAGATCTGCTGTCTTCAGGAAACCGCCGATTTGCAGGTTACCATTGATGTTAACAGTAGTAGCATTCCAAACGTGAGCTGATGCGTATATATTGGCACCTTCTTCAACGTTTACTTCTGTACCACGGATAGAACCGATGATACATGCCTTTGAACCAGCCTTGAAGGTGATTTTCTGTGTAGGACTTGTCTTGTCTGCTGTAAGCTGTCCTAAACCGGACTTGAGTTCCTTCTTTTCAACAGCGTTGCCATTTTCATCAAGACCGCTGGTAATACCTCGCCAAGATGAATACAGATTACCTTCGATGACGATGTCTGCTGCAGGGTCGTCAGTCTTGACATAACCAAGTTCGTTATAGACAGTAACTCCCTGCTTGATCATTGAACCAGTGCCCTTGAAAATCAGGGAACCGCCCTGCTTTACAACGATTTTTGCATTTTCGAAAGTGTTTGCAGAATATATCAATTTTGCACCTCCATTTACGAAGATAGTTGCATTCTTGATAGTGTTCTTGGTAAAGTCACACTTGCCAGCAGATTTCTTTAAGTAGAAAATGCCGTTTTCCAGGTTGTCGTTACCTAAAGCCTGAGTAGCTGTAGCAGGCTGCACAGGTATAGTGCTCTCTTCGTCCTTGTTGAGGTCTGTTACGAAATTTGCGTCACTGGCAGCTCTTGTGCCGAAGAACTTGCGAGCGTTAGCTGTCGTGTTCTTGTAATTGATGACGCTAGATAACAGAGACTCCCCACTGTTAGTGAGGTCGAGGGTTGTGGCATCTACCTTAGCTGGAGATGAATCGCCTGTAGAATCACTTGTGTTGTCGCTACATGATGTGAATACGAATGCTGCCAAACCGATAGCAGCAAGTGTAGAATTGAATACTTTCATATCTATTTAAGTTTAAATTGTACTTTCAGTTTCTGATTAATACCATTTACTTATATTCTTGTTCTTCAGCTCGTTGTCTTTTGGGTAGTTTGACTATCGTTTAGGTAGTTTGACTATCATCATCTTGCGTACACTTACAAGTGGAGCTGTTAGACGGTTGCAAATTTAATGTAATTTTTTCATAATCAGTTGTTTTTTTTGTTAAATAAAGTTAATCTATTGGCTTTCGCTCTGATGGTCACGAGGTTGGCTTGGGGTGGGCGGTAACGAATTGGCTGTTCCACTTGTCGAATGATAACTATCTCTGAAATCAATAACACGAAAATTACTCCGAAAGATAGCAGAATATCTCCGAAGAATACGAAAATATCTCCGAAAGATAAAATAATATCTCCGAAGAAACCACTCAAGTTTCACATGTAAGCTCCACACGCCCTGAACCAACGGTCACCGGCCGAATGGAATTGAAAATCGCTGGCCGAAGGGTAAAGCAAAGGTAAAGGGCAAAAGCTCCTAGCCCGTTCTTGAACCACATGCGAAAGTTCAGTAAACAGAAAAACAAATGTTGGGAATACGATGATGGATATGTGTTGTGGTGACGAGGTGGAGGGTGGTTCTTTGCTCTTTTTGTGCAATATTGTCTGGGTTGATATAAATAGAATCTTCTAGCTATTCGTGGTGTAATACACGACTGGTTATTGTTGTCTTCCCAGAACCATTAGGTCCTGCTATGACAATTAAAACGGGTTTGTGTATTTTTGCCTCCATTAGTTCAAATTGAATTTTTGTCGTTGTTCTTTAGCCTGTTTTTGCATATTGGCAAAATAACTTCTGTAAGCTTCTTCGTTTTCTCTGTTGTATAATTTTCTGAAACGTGCAAGAAAATCTTGTTTTTTTATAAAACTTGCATAATAAGCAAGGCAATTGAGGCTCTTTTGCAATCTTTTTGGGCTTTCCTTGCAACCTTTATGTATCTTCTTACGTCTAACCATCAGATTTCCGAAACAGAACGGTATTCGGTTTATCATGTATTTAGAAACATAAAATTAGATATGAATATGAAGAAATTTGGTATTTGGGCGGTAACTGCCGCTTTGTTCTTTGCCCCAATGGGCTTGAGTTCTTGCAGTATGGGATCTTCTGCCAGTGAAATGAAGGGAAGTCTAAACTTTACGCAGGATGATTTGACCGAGAAGCCTTTCAAGGCGATCGACGTGGATGTGATTGCCGATGTTTATTATACTCAGAACGACGGCAATGAATGCAGCGTGAAGATGGATTACTCTGCCATCAAGGACCAGGAGTTTGTAAAGAAACTGAAGGAGAAACTCAAGGTGGTATACCGGGATGGAGAAGTGAAGATAGGATTGAACGGAAGACTGAACGTGCCTTCTTCATGTAACGGTGATAATAAGAGACTGAAGATTTATATCACAAGTCCTGACCTGGTGAAGATTACGAGAGAAGGTGTGGGTTCTTTCCGTGCCAAGACGATTAATAGCGACAGACTGGAAATCGATAACGAGGGTGTAGGTGCTGTCAAGATTGGGAAGATTCTTGCCAACAAACTGGAGATAACCAACGAGGGTGTTGGCTCGGTAAATATCGATGATGTGGCTGGAGATGATATGAACATTGATAACGAAGGCGTAGGCTCGGTGAAAATCTCTAAGATTGAGATGGGAAGTGTGAAACTGGATAATGAGGGCGTAGGCTCTGTTAGTCTGGGAATGTTTAAGGGCGGCAGTCTGATTATCAAGAACGAAGGCGTGGGCAGCGTGAAAGCCAAGGTTGACTGCCAAAGTGTAAACGCTACATCCGATGGTGTTGGCGGAGTTAACTTGAGCGGTGTAACCCGTCAGTACAATAAGAAAAAAGGCGGAATCGGAGGAATTTCTGATGGCGGATTGACTGTAAGAAAGTAACGTAAGTTGTTGAAAAACAGAATATAAAGTGGTTAATGATTAGCTGCGGAAAATTTTCAAAAATTCATTTTGAAAATTTTCCGCAGTTAAGAAATTCGTAATTAGAAGTCCCACTTTACACCGAGGCAAGGGCGAACCATCCAGCCGGCATTGCTGCCGAAGT
>ERZ779898.864-NODE-864-length-11978-cov-2.911516_pt1 | contig 11978 bp, 9 predicted proteins | sample MGYA00511902_ERZ779898 | MGnify/ENA primary metagenome ERZ779898 (study PRJEB29588, sample SAMEA2144588) | human gut metagenome | biome: human gut; feature: human-associated habitat; material: faeces | place: Denmark | collected 2008/2010 ...
GCATTTTCTTTGGTTATGGGGCGTCATGTGAACCATGCCTACAACATTCAACCATTACCTCAACGGAAAGAAGGGAGAAGCTATGCCTGAGGCTGATAAAGAAGTGTTTATCACCGACATGCCTTACTGCCAGAACTATGGCAGCGTACAGCAGTATTTCGCTGACATGAGCGATAACCTGTTTATACCACAGTTTGATGTAGTGGATCCTGTTACGGTAAGCAAGAATTCAGCTTATTATGGCAAGAACGGACGTGACGACGGAAGTGACACCAACTTTCCTCAGATGATTAAGGAAGCCTGCCAGCAGGTAGACGGCAAGGTTAACTTTGCCGATTACGACAGCGATGGCGACGGATATGTTGACCTCGTATATGTAATCTACGCCGGCTATTCTGAAAGTATCGTAGGTAATTCAGGCGATTGTCTCTGGCCGAAATCGGGTACCGTAGGAGTGGGAACCTATGACGGGAAAACAGTATCCCGGTACGGCATTAACAACGAGCTGAACAATAAGCCTGCAGATACCCAAGACGGCAAATACTACATCAATGGTATCGGTCTCTTCTGCCATGAATTTTCGCATACCCTCGGTTTGCCAGACATCTATCCGACCAACGAAATCACTGAGCACAACCAGAGTCCTGAATATTGGGACGTCATGGATACGGGCAATTATCAGGCTGACGGCTATCAGCCTATCCCTTATTCACCATGGGAGAAGAGCATCGTAGGATGGAAACAGCCTACCCTCCTTTCTGATACCGAGGCGAAGCAGATAAAGCTGGAACCATACGACAAGGCATCGGATGCATACAAGATTATAGCCAACAGCCAGGGCGAATACCTGCTGCTGCAGAATATCAGAAACGAGGGATGGTACAAGGAGGCGCTGGGTTACGGATTGCTGGTATGGCGCATCGACTACGATGATTTGCCATCGGTTAACCTGGGGGATAATCCCAACAACACGACAGGTAAGCCAAGGGTCATGATTGTTCCTGCAGACGGAATGGTATACAACAGCTATAATAGAACTGTCAGCGACAATGATATTATCACGAGTCTTCAGAACGACCCGTTCCCAACCTACAAGGCGGGCTCTGCTACAGAGTACGAGGTGAACAGTCTGACCAGTATCACCCTGAACAACAGTGTTGATACGAGTCATCCGCTCTACAACATCACAAAGGATGAAGCAACCGGTCTGGTAACCTTCGATTATCTCAAGAACTTCTCTCCTACCGGAATCTCTTCGGTCATCATCGGTAAAGACAGACCGACAGCCTATTTTGATCTGGAAGGCAGAAAGGTTTCCGTTCCACAAAAGGGCAAGATTTATATTACCAGCAAGGGACAGAAGATAGTATACTAACTATATAAACAATGAGGGTGTGTCATGTTTAATGACACACCCTCTTATTATTTTAATATATTCTAGGACCGAAGATGGTAGTACCTACACGAACCATCGTGCTGCCGTGCTTGACGGCAATATGATAATCGTGACTCATACCCCAGCTACGCTCGCAGAAAGCATCATCATCAGCAAAATATCTGGCCTTTATCTCATCAAAGAACTGGGCAGCCTCATCAAACTCCTGAGCAATCTGCTGCTCATCGTCTGTATTAGATGCCATCATCATGATGCCACAAATCTGCACATGCTTCATCTCCCGCCATTCGCCTGCCTCAAGGAGTTCGCGGCAAGCATCAAGAGAAAGACCCGATTTGGTATCTTCCTCAGCCAGATGAAGTTCCAGAAGAACCTTCACCACACGATTGTGCTTGGCAGCCTGCTTCTCAATCTCCTTTAGAAGTTTCAGACTGTCTACCGATTCAATCATCGAGATATAAGGTGCGATATACTTCACCTTATTGGTCTGCAGATGACCAATGAAATGCCACTCGATGTCCTCAGGCAGCGAAGCCACCTTCTTGGCGAGTTCCTGCTCATGACTCTCGCCGAAGATACGCTGTCCTTCAGCATAAGCCTCCTCGATATACTCGTTGGGATGGAACTTGCTGATAGCAACGAGACGGACACCGGCAGGCAAGCTGCCCAGCACCTCATGGAGATTTCCTTTTACATCATACATAGTTCAATTATTTTTGCTCCTCGTATTCAGGCACATCATTCTTCTCCTCTTTCTTCTCGTTAGGAGCATGGTGCTCGAATACATCCATCAGTTTGGTTTCGTTCAAACCAACCACATCATAATCTATCATGGTCTTGCCCATCACCTCATCAATATAACGGAGGGCACGGGCGAGAGACTTAGCCTGAACAAGATAGGTAACATTGCTGCGCTTCTCCTTCTCACTCTTCTCATCAATTGTAATGAACTGGAGTTTAGCCTTATACCACTTATCATCATCATCCACATCGCTGAAGAAGATTTCGCCGTAGCCAGCCTTACCGATACCGCTCACCTTCAACTCGCCGCTTACATAAACCGACATCTCATCGATGATGGCGCTCTCAGCCTCGGTAAAGCTCAAAGCATCTACTACGTATGCTTCAGAAACAACCTTTTCTGAACCATCCTCCATTGTCTTCTGATATTTCACTTTGGTCTCAAACCATGTACTTGTTCTACTTCTCATATTTTTCTTCTTACTTATTTTAATTAATTAGTATAATCTTATAACATTTCTTGAAATTAAGTGCAAAGTTATAAAAAAGAAAGCAAAGAGCGACATATTTAAAGAGTTTTTAATCAAAAAATAAAATTTAACCGAAAGTTATTCTCAATTCTCATCTAATTTTCTTATCTTTGCAGCCGATTAGCGTAAATTGAAAAGACCAAAAGGTCATAGAATTCAATTTTCGACACGGATAATTAATAGAAAGAAACAATATTTTAAGATGCCAGAAATATCTGTACGCGGTCTTGAAATGCCAGAGTCACCTATCAGAAAGTTGGCTCCTCTGGCTGCCGCAGCAAAAAAACGTGGAGTAAAGGTATATCACCTCAACATCGGTCAGCCTGACCTTCCAACTCCTCAATGTGGCCTAGATGCCTTGAAGCATATAGACCGCACGGTCTTGGAGTATTCTCCAAGTCAGGGCTATCTCAGCTATCGCGAGAAGCTTGTAGATTACTATAAGAAATTCAACATCAACGTAACTGCCGATGATATCATCATTACATCGGGAGGTTCTGAGGCTGTACTCTTCTCTTTCATGAGCTGCCTCAACCCTGGCGACGAGATTATCGTACCAGAACCTGCTTACGCTAACTATATGGCGTTTGCCATCTCTGCGGGTGCCAAGATCCGTACCATCGCCACAACGATAGAAGAAGGTTTCTCCCTGCCTAAGGTGGAGAAGTTTGAGGAGCTGATCAATGAGCGCACCCGTGCCATTCTGATCTGCAACCCTAACAACCCTACGGGCTATCTCTATACCCGCAGAGAGATGAATCAGATTCGTGACCTGGTGAAGAAGTACGACCTCTATCTCTTCTCTGATGAGGTTTACCGTGAGTATATCTATACCGGCAGTCCTTATATCAGTGCGATGCACCTGGAAGGCATCGAGCAGAACACGGTTCTCATCGATTCTGTTTCGAAGCGTTACAGTGAGTGCGGTATCCGTGTGGGTGCCCTCATCACCAAGAATGCAGAAATCCGCAAGGCGGTGATGAAGTTCTGCCAGGCCCGTCTCTCTCCTCCACTGATCGGTCAGATTGTAGCCGAAGCTTCTCTGGACGCTCCTGAAGAGTACTACCGCGATGTATACGATGAGTATACCATCATAAAGCTTCAACAGGTCGCGGAACTTCTGGACAGGAGCTGAATCGCCCTCGCTGAAGTTACCGGATACAAAGCCCTGAGTCTTGATGATGATGTTCTCTACCAAGGCATGATCTTGCTCTGGTGTAGAAGTCTTCTTGATTTCATCAGCCTCAGCCACGAGGTCTCTGCCCCACTTGTGCTCCTTAGAGAACTCAGCCCAATCCTCACGAGCGCCTTCACGCTGCAGGATATAGATGTCAAAGTAGGCAAACTCGCCCCAGTTCATATAGAGGTTGTTGGCTCCGTTAGGATTGTCGTGAGACAAATCGGTACGAGCCCAGTCCAAAACAGGCATAAAGTTGTAGCAGATGCACTTGATGCCTTCCTCGCCCAGGTTGCGGAGACTTTCCTTGTAAACCTCAATCTGATGATCACGGTCAGGACCGCCATATTTCAGGGTTTCAACCACAGGCAAAGACTCTACCACGCTCCATTTCATACCGTAAGACTCGATGTACTCCTTGAGTTCATGAATCTTCTCGCGTGTCCAAACCTCGCCCAGAGGAACATCGTGCAATGCGGTAACAATGCCCTCAACACCAATCTGCTTCAACTGTGCAAGCGTAATCTTATCTTTCTTGCCAAACCAGCGCCATGTTCTTTCCATATATATATTATAATGTATAAGTTTAAAAATGAATTATCTTGCAGAAACATATTTATGCAATGTCTGTCTTACGGCACCCTTGCCGGCGAAGAGTTCCTTCACCATGCCCTCAATCTGCTCACCGAAGCCAGCCTCATAGAGATCGAGTCCGAATACATCCTTGCGGGAATAGAGATTCTTCAGGCAAGAGTAGTCCTGATCTGCCTTGCCTACCTCCAGAGGAGCTACGATGGCCTGCAGTTCTGCCAACAATGGGTCGGAAGATGGCTCGAATGGCTTCAGGTTATCATCCAATGCCTTGAGATAACGGGCATAACCTGCTAATACCAAAGGAATCAACACGAGATTGCTCACGTCGAGACCACGGTCGATATACTTCTTGATAGTCTCACCGAAACGGATAGAGAGCTTCTGACTGGTATCAGTAGCGATACGCTGAGGAGCATCCGGCATGAAAGGATTAGGCAGACGCTTGTTGATTACGGTGCCGATAAACTCGTATGGGTTCAATACGCCTGGGTCGGTAACCACCGGCATCGCCTCGATATAACCGATCTTCTGGATAAAGGCACGCAGGTCCTCATCCGCCATCTCGGCAGAAATCAAGGTATAGTCGAGCAGGCAGCCATAGATTGACATCGCTGTATGGAGAGGGTTCAGACAGGTGGTTACCTTCATGGTCTCAACCTCATCTACAGTCTTGCGGGATGTATAGAGCGCACCGCCCAACTCCAATGGCGGACGACCATTGGTATAAGTATCCTCGCAAACGAGATACTGCACTTCCTCGGCATTCACGAAAGGAGCGGTGAAGGTATGCTTCTCGGTGATAATCGTATTGTTATCCTCGAAACCATCCTCAGCGAGCATCGCCTGTACCTTCTCGTGTGGACGAGGAGTAATCTTATCAATCATAGACCAAGGATAGGTAATCTTGCTGCTGTCATTGATATAATCTACGAAACCAGCCTCTACGATACCATCCTGTGCCCAACGCTCAGCATAAGCCTTTACGCCAGCCTTAACATGGTCGCCGTTGTGAGAACAGTTGTCGGTAGACTGAAGAGTAAGCGGCAACTTGCCTGCCTTATAACGCTCATAGAGAAGAGCGGTAAGCTTACCCATAGCAAATACTGCATCGAGACCACGTGCCAGATCGGCATCATTGAAAGAATATCCCTTCTCGGTGATGGTGAAAGTTACCATCTGCAGACTTGGTGCCTGGAAAATCTGGACCAATCGGGCCCAGTCCTCACCAAACTGCTTATCCGCCTTGAGGCTTTCTGTGATAGAAGCGATGACCTTCTTCTCGATGGTGCCGTTGCTCTGGAGGCTGACGAGAAGCGAGAGATTATTGTAAGGGCGATAAGCCTTGTCGATAATTTCGTAGTCGAAGCTTTCTGCTACGATGACACCACGGTCGTACTTGCCGGTGTTGAGCGCATCGTTGAGGATAGCGGCAGGGAACGCACGGAAGATGTTACCTGCACCAAAGTGAACCCAAGTAGGCTCGTCGTGAGTCTTCTTGGCTACGGCTGCGATGTCATACTTAGGAAGCTCATAACCCTTAGCTTCCCATTCTGCAGCATTAAAGCTGTCTGAAAGAATTTCGTTCAGTTTCATGATTAATAATTATTGATGTTGTTTTATGTAAATTTTAACCTTTTTATAAGCAATACAATGATTCCTTTTCTGTTGAGTCAGGGCAAAATTACGAATTTAATCTGAAATACCGCTCCTTTTTAGAGATTATTTTAAAATATTGAACAATAAGAAACTTAAATTGAACAATTAGAAATGTTTCGGTAACAAAAAATACTTTTCGCCCTGTTTCCCTATTTACCGGTAGTAGACTATTTATATACACTTTACAGATTATCCAGTTCCTTGATCTGCTTTTTCGGTGTCACTCCAAGTCCCTTCAGGCTCTCTACCCTTCTCATCACATTGCCGGTGCCGTCATAGAGTTGCTTCTTTGCCTTATCAAAAGTACCCGAAAGACGGGTTATCAGATCACCCACACTCATAAAGGTATCTTCGAAGCCAGCCACCTTATCATACAGATCAGCAGCCGTCTTCACGATTTTCTCTACATTCTTGTTCTGCCGGTCATACTGCCAGAGATTATAGGCAAGCTGGAGTGCCATGAGCAGATTGCTTGGCGAGATGATAATAATCTTCTTCTGATAAGCATAACGGCTGAGATCCGGCTGCTGCTTCATCGCTGCGATATAGCTGGTCTCGTTAGGGATGAACATCAGTACGAAGCCGATGGCATCATCCACCAGTTTGGAATAGTCTTTGGCTGCCAGTTCATCGATGTGCTTTCGTACGCTCAGCGCATGTGCCTTCATCAGGCGTTCCTGTTCAGCCTCATCTTCAGCTGCCAGAGCATCGGAATAGGCGGTAAGCGAAACCTTGGAATCGATGACCACACTTCTGCCTTCCGGGAATCGGACGATGACATCCGGACGATAGTTCTTTCCCTCTTCATCTTTCGTATTCTCCTGAATGAAGAATTCCTCATCTTTACGAAGTCCGCTGTTCTCCAGGATGGTTTCCAGCACCATCTCGCCCCAGTCGCCCTGCATCTTGCTGTCGCCCTTCAATGCCTTGGTCAGGTTGGCAGCATCGGAGCCAATCTTCTCGGTCTGCTCCTTCAGGTTCAGTACAGCCTGCTGCTGTTCCTGCTGGAAGAGTTTCATCGTTGCCTCGAAGGTGTTCTGCAGTTCCTTCTTGTTCACCTCGTTCTGGGTTTTGCTCTCCTCTACCGATTTCTTGAAATCAGCAAACTGTTCCTTGATAGGTTTCAGGAGTTCATCCATCTGCAGACGGTTGGTTTCCTGCAGAGCCGACTGCTTGGCAGCCAACTGCTCAGCCGCCACCTTCTGCTGTTCTATCGTCATTCGCTGCATTTCCTGCTTCAGACTCTCGAGTTTCTGTGCCCACTGCTGGTCGCTTTCCGCCCTGAGTTTCGCCGCATACAGCCGCTCGTTCTCCATTTGAGATTTCATTGATTGAACCTCAGAAGCATGATGCTGTTTTATCTGTTCGATGTTAGCCGCCAGCACTTGAGCTTTCGCTACGAGCTGGGTTTTCTCCTCTCCCGCACTTTTTGCTTCCATCAGTTTCCCCACGAAGAATCCGATGGCAAGCCCTATGATGATTCCAATTACTATTTCCATTTATCCTTGTTTTGAATGATTCTGTAAATCTGCAAAAATTATGATTTGCAAAAGTAATCATTTCAAGACATAACACCAAACATCATGGGGGATTCTTGTAGATATTTAACTCTTCTGCATTTTACTATGCAAACAAAAAGAGCGCACCGCTATTGGCACGCTCTTTTCTTTAAATCATCTTTTAAATATACATTATCGGTTGGCAGTAGGCCACTGATAAGTATCAGTGCAATGGATATCAGCACTCTGGTCGGCAATCATCAACTTGAAATCGCCTTCCTCCAATCTCCATTTGCCATTCCAACCTACGAAGGCCAAATCGTCTGCCTTTAATTCAAATGTCATGGTCTTGGTCTCACCAGGCTGAAGTTCCACCTTGTCGAAGGCACGGAGACGACGGCCATCAGGCACAACACTAGCGATGAGATCGCTACTGAACAGGAGGACACTCTCCTTGCCTGCCACCTTTCCCGTATTCTTCACATCCACGCTCACCTTGATGATGTCGCCGTGGCGGAAATCAGACTGAGAAACCTTCAGGTTGCTATATTTGTAAGAGGTATAACTCAAACCATATCCGAAGCCCCACTGCTGGGTAATCTTCGCATTGTAGTCGTAAGCACCTTCCATCGTACCCACCTCCTCACTCTTCTTGAAGTCATAGTTGGCGAGCGAATTGATTTCCTTAGGATAGGTGTAAGGCATCTTGCCACTGAAGTTTGACTTGCCCGATACCAGGTTTGCCAAAGCATCGCCGCCCATGTTGCCAGGGATAAGGATGTTGATGATGCCCTGTGCCAATGGTTCGATGTCAGCGATGAGACGAGGACGACCTTCATTCAGCACCAAGATGACAGGCTTGCCTGTCTGAGCCAAAGCCTTGACCAGATTACGCTGGTTCTCTGAGAGCCAAAGGTCGGTCAGGTTGCCCGGAGTCTCTGTATAGGAGTTCTCGCCAATGCAAGCCACGATGACGTCAGCATCCTTCGCTGCAGCCACTGCCTCCTGAATCTGAGGTTCGTTCTCCTCCCAGTATTTTCCCTTCTCATTATAGGTAACACCCTGGTTCAAGATAACATTCTCCTTGCCATACTCATTACAGAATGCCTCATAGATGGTATTGTACTTGCCGGCAAACTCATCAGCACGATGACCCTGCCAGGTATAGCTCCATCCACCGTTCAGACAACGCATCTGATTAGCATTAGGACCTGTAAGGAGAATCTTCTTGCCATGCTGCAAAGGAAGGATATTACCCTCGTTCTTCAGGAGCACCATACTCTCGGTAGCTCCCCCCAAGGCGACGTTGGCAAACTCCTCACCACCAAACTTAGGATAATTCTTCAGTTTCTGGGTTGGGTTCTTGAAGAGGTCGAGACGGTACTTCATGCGAAGCACACGGCGACAGGCATCGTCGATACGACTCATCGGAATCTTACCTTCCTTAACCAGTTCTACAAGATAGCCACAAGCATCGCAAGAATAAGGTTCCATAATCATGTCGATACCGGCATTGATGGCGATGCGGAGCGCATCCTTCTTGTCCTTTGCCACCATCTCACGAGTATAGAGATTGTTGATGTCTGCCCAGTCGGTGATGAGCACACCATCCCATCCAGTCTCTTCCTTCAGCCATCCTGTCAGGAATTCCTTGTTGGCATGCATCGGCACACCATTGACGGAAGCGGAATTCACCATCACGGTTAAGGCTCCAGCCTGCAGACCCGCCAGGAAAGGAGCAAAGTGCTTCTCTCGCAAATCGGCAGGAGAGATATAGGCTGGCGTACGGTCTTTACCGGTCCAAGGCACACCATAGCCCATGAAGTGCTTCATTGAAGTAGCAATGTGATACTGGTCGATGTTGTTTGGGTCCTCGCCCTGGAAACCATAGACCATCGCCTTGCCCATCTCAGAACTGAGGTAGCAATCCTCGCCAAAGTTCTCCCAGATGCGAGGCCAACGGGCATCACGACCGAGATCAACGGTAGGACTGTAAGTCCAAGGCACGCTCACCGCACGAGTCTCATAAGCGGGATTACAACATTACTCCATTGACAGGCATTCGCCCAATTATTGCGAAAAACCGTGAAGCTTACAAGAGCAATTCATCTACGACCGTCTTCTCTGATACCGGTGTTCAGACCTCTCTCCAGATGAAGACCAAGGACGGACTCTACATCAACATCCATGAGGCTGCCTGTCTGGATTATCCTACCATGCACCTCAATCTGGACGAGAAAACATTGACCTTCGAGTCTTGGCTTACTCCTGATGCCGTGGGCAGAAAGGGATTTATCCAGACTCCATTCAATACCCCTTGGCGTACCGTGATGGTAAGTGATGATGCCCGTGATATGCTTTCATGCAAGTTGACATTGAATCTCAACGAGCCTTGCAAGATTAAGGATACATCCTGGATTCATCCTACCAAGTACTGCGGTGTATGGTGGAACATGATTGTGGGTACCAAGACCTGGAGCTATACCAACGATCTGCCATCTGTGCGTCTCGGTGTTACTGATTACAGCAAGTGCAAGCCTAACGGTACTCATGGTGCAACCAACGAGGAAGTGAAGCGCTACATCGACTTTGCAGCCAAGAACGGTTTGCAGGAAGTATTGGTAGAAGGCTGGAACGAAGGTTGGGAAGACTGGTTCGGTCACCAGAAGCTCGATGTCTTCGACTTCGTGACTCCATATCCAGACTTCGATATCAAGATGCTCAACGACTATGCTCACTCTAAGGGCGTGAAGCTGATGATGCACCACGAGACATCTTCTGCAGCTCTCAACTACGAGCGCCACATGGAAGATGCCTTCAACCTGATGAACAAATATGGTTATGATGCCGTGAAGACCGGTTATGTGGGAGATATCATCCCAAGAGGTGAGTATCACTACAGCCAGTTGATGAACAATCACTACCAGCGTGTCATCGAGACCGCTGCCAAGCATCATATCATGGTAAATGCCCACGAGGCAACTCGTCCTACAGGTATCTGCCGCACCTGGCCTAACCTGGTTGGCAACGAGAGTGCACGTGGTACAGAGTATGAGGCATTTGGTGGTAACAAGTCTTATCATACCGTAATGTTGCCATTCACCCGTCTGCAGGGTGGTACGACCACGCCGTGCCAGACGAGTTGGTTTACAGCGGTAAGTATAAGTTGACTGATGAGGTAGAGGGTTCACCTATCAATGCCGGCGAGTTGGTTCTCTCTCCTACCCGCACCTACGCTCCTGTCATCAAGAAGATTCTCGACGAACTCCGCCCAGAGGTTCACGGTATGGTTCACTGCACCGGTGGTGCCCAGACCAAGGTTCTTCACTTCGTAGGCGAGAACTGCAAGGTAGTGAAGGACAACATGTTCCCAGTACCTCCACTCTTCAAGGCGATCCACGACTGCTCAGAGACCGACTGGAAAGAAATGTATCAGGTATTCAACATGGGTCACCGCATGGAGATCTACGTACGTCCTGAGGTTGCCGAGAAGGTTATCGCCATCAGCAAGAGCTTCAACATCGATGCCCAGATTGTGGGTCACATCGAAGAAGGCAAGCGCAGCCTGACCATCAAGAGCGAATTCGGAACATTCGAATACTAAAAATAGAATTAAGATTAATGGATAATAACAACATATTACAGAAGCTAGAAGGCTTAGAGAGCCGATACGAGGAAGTAAGCACCCTCATTACCGACCCAGATGTCATCGCCGACCAGCCACGCTACGTGAAGCTCACCAAGGAATGGAAAGACCTGGGTGACATCATGGACGCACGCAAGCGATACATCAACTGTCTGAATAGCATCAAGGAGGCAAAGGACATCCTTGCCAACGAGAGCGATCCGGAAATGAAGGAGATGGCTCGCGAAGAACTCAACGAGAACGAGGCGCTGCAGCCTAAACTTGAAGAAGAAATCAAGATTGCGCTGGTACCTAAGGACCCAGAAGACGCCAAGAACGTACAGATGGAAATCCGAGGCGGTGCCGGAGGCGACGAGGCAGCCCTCTTTGCAGGCGACCTATTTAATATGTATAAGAAATACTGCGAATCGAAGGGATGGACCGTCAGCGTGACTTCTGTTTCTGAAGGCGCAGTAGGTGGATACAAGGAAATCGACTTCGCAGTAAGCGGTACTGACGTTTACGGTACATTGAAGTACGAATCAGGTGTTCACCGTGTTCAGCGTGTGCCTGCTACTGAAACACAGGGCCGTATGCACACCTCAGCTGCTACCGTGGCCGTATTGCCAGAGGCAGACAAGTTTGAAGTGAACATCAACGAAGGCGATATTAAGTGGGATACCTTCCGAAGTTCAGGTGCCGGTGGTCAGAACGTGAACATGCTCCAGCTTGATAACATTACCGTTAACACCTGCAATGA
>ERZ779898.867-NODE-867-length-11956-cov-4.344677_pt1 | contig 11956 bp, 8 predicted proteins | sample MGYA00511902_ERZ779898 | MGnify/ENA primary metagenome ERZ779898 (study PRJEB29588, sample SAMEA2144588) | human gut metagenome | biome: human gut; feature: human-associated habitat; material: faeces | place: Denmark | collected 2008/2010 ...
TTATACAACACTTAAAGGGGATATCTCATTTTGTTTTGTACTATTTAGATGCTAATACTATTATGAGATTTGTTGCTTGATGAGACTGCATAAAATTAAAATCATTGGCTAAGCTAATGGTTCTGAGTAAATAGTTGGAGAAAATATATGAACGAAATAAAATTGATTGAAGAAATAGAAGATGCGATACATAATAAAAAATATGATGAACTTTTATATAAAGTAGAATTAAAATTGAAAAAATTGTTTTATAAATATACTACAGAAGATGTGCTGACTTTGATAAATAGGACTATTATATTTCACAATTATAATATCAATTGTAAGGAAGAAAATTATTCCGAATATCAAAGAGATAAGCATGTTTCATTGAAAATTCTATTATCATTGCCAGAGTATTATTACAAAAATATATCAGAAAGAGGAAAAGACTCTATATATGATTATAAAAGTGTCATTGACGAACTGGTTGGGATAATAGCAGAACTTGAATATGTATATTATTATTATCCGTATAAAAACAAAAAAGATTTTATGCTTAATAATGAAAATCAATTTTATATGAATTATTTTAAATCATACTACTTTGATTATCCGGCTATAGAGATAAGAGATTTTTTGGAATTTTTTAAATCTAATATTAATTTATGTGAGGAAGTGTTAGATGATAATAATTTTAAAGAATCACTCGAGTTAATGCTATATTTACAGGAATTTGAAAGTAACTTAAGAAAAGAGAAACTTTCACTAAATTTATTATTTGATAAGGATATAAGAAGAATAATTAATTCTGAAAATATATATATTCTTTATCCGCTAAGAACTGTAAAGAAAATATGTCGTAAAAAGAAAATTAACTTTAAAACTTTTATGAAAAATTATGCATTTGATTTAGAAGATAATGAAAAGAAAGAAAGTAATTTAATAGATATACTTGCTAAGTCTAAGGATAAACGTTTTATGTTCATAACTTCGAAATTTCTTTTCTTTCCTAGAAATTATTATTGGATGTACAAAATGTATGACATAGTATGGAGAAGTGCTAATATTTCAAAAAAAATAGATTATGGAAAAACAATAAAAAGTTTGATGCATGAAAATACGATTTTTGAATTGTTAAAAGAATATTTTGGAGAAAATAATGTTTATGCAAATGTGTATTTAAAGAGAACAGGACGCCAATATGCAGAAAAAGATTTTGTTATTTTTTATCAAAATAAAATTTTATCCTTTGAAGCAAAATCTAATTTGTTGCCTAAACCAGAATTAGATGATAGTATTGATAATGTAAAATTAAAGTGTGAGGAATGTATTAGAAAAGCATATGCCCAGAGTTTAGAAGTGAAGCAGAAGGTTATGAGTGGTACAGCTGTATTTTATGATGGCTCAAATAAGAAAAATAATGTAGTATTAGACTTGAGAAATTCAAAAGTTGATGAATGTTTACAGATAATAGTGATGTATGAAGAATATTTGGGAATTGAAACTAATATTGAACATATATGTCCAGATTTTGATGCATGGATAATTGATATTAAAAACTTGAAATTTATTCTTGCGGATACAATTGGAAAAGGAAAATTTGAGAGATTAATTGATTATGCAAAAAAAAGAAAAAATGCATATGGTCTAGTTAAAGTTCAATCAGGTGAAGAATTAAAAGTTTATAATTTATATAAAAGTATGCCCGTTTTCTTTGAATATGATTGTAAAGATAGAGGAATAAGTGTACATATATAATATTTTGAATATTAAGCCTATCATAAATTTATGTAAATTATAAAAAAATAATAAATTGCAGAAAATTTAAAGTTGAATGAAAAATAAGGTTTGAGTATTTTTGTATCAGTTAATTATAATTAAAATGATGTAATTTCATTTTGTAGTAGTAAAAGAACTTGCAAGCCACCAGAACTACACACGATAATGGAAAAATGCAATGGTACTGGATTGGTACTAAGAATATGTGAAGCGAAGAATAACGTGTGGAAAAAGTATGAGTTATCAATACAAAACGGTATAGATAACTGCACTGAAATAATCAAAATCAAACCAGACTTTGCGAGTGGGAATGATATCAAGAGTTGCTTAAACCCGCATAAACACTGGGGTTTCGACTCTCAAATTCCCGATTTGATAGCAAAATGATAGCAAATTGTAAAACGCCATTATTCGAAGTGTTCTATCGTTTTGCAGGTACAATTATCTTAATACTATAAAAGGCATTACTGACTTTTGCAGTCGGTAATGCCTTTTTTTCGGTTTGCCCAGAATGGGCAGTAACTATGTGGTGAAAGTCCACTACAGGCTTGGCAGTAGGAACTGTTAGCTGAGGGCAAGTGCGTCCATCGTGAGGTGGAGTATGAAGTAAGCCTAAAGCAAACTCTCGGTCTGACGAACAGAAATCACATATAAGGCATATGCAGAGCGGACGAGCTTACCGAACAATAATAGTCTTGAAAACGAAAGGACGGCGGAGCAATGCAAAGACCACAGAAAACGGCGAAAGTCGGCTACCCTTGCGAGGGTATGTTGGAAACAGATAGTAACAAGGGAGCGTGTAGCGTTGCACAGCTTGAAACGGAAAGACAAGACGGTGCAGAAAATTTACTGGAAGCTATACTTGACAGGAATAACCTGAACAAGGCATATCTGAAAGTAAAAAGAAACGGAGGCTCGGCAGGAATAGACGGTATGACAGTAGATGAAATGTTGCCGTATCTAAAAGAACATCGTGAAGAATTGCTCACAGCATTGAGAAGCGGAAAGTATAAGCCAAAAGCAGACAGGCGAGTAGAAATACCAAAGCCTGACGGAGGAAAGAGAAAGCTTGGAGTACCAACGGTAATAGACCGAATGATACAACAGGCGATAGTTCAGGTTATGCAACCAATATATGAACCAATCTTTTCCGACAACAGCTACGGTTTCAGACCTAAAAGAAGTGCACATCAGGCAATCAGCAAAGCGTTGGAGTATTACAACGAGGGATATACACAAGTAGTAGATTTAGACCTTGCAAAGTATTTTGACACTGTAAATCACGATATGCTGATAGATATGCTTAGAGAGCAGATAAAGGACGAAAGGGTCATAACATTAATTCGTAAGTATCTAAAAAGCGGAGTAATGATAAACGGCTTGATAAGCCCGACAACAGAGGGAACACCGCAAGGAGGAAATCTGTCACCGCTGCTTAGCAACATATATCTGACGGCATTTGATAAACTGCTTGAAAGCAGAGGACATAAGTATGTGAGATATGCAGACGACTGTAACATATATGTCAAAAGCCGAAGAGCTGCCGAAAGAGTAATGACAACCTGCGTAAAATTTCTTGAGGGAAAGCTGAAACTGAAAGTAAATCAGCAGAAAAGTCAAGTAGGAAGTCCCTTGAAACTTAAATTTCTCGGGTTTTCACTATATAAAACAAGGAAGAAAGCAGGAATACGCCCACACGGTAAAAGTATCAAGCGGTTCAAGGATAAAATCCGAGAATTGACAAGTCGAAAACAAGCAAGGTCAGTTGAGAATATTCTCAAAAGAATAAATAGATATACAACAGGCTGGCTTGGATATTATTCCATTGCGAATATGGAAAGCAAAATTAAAAGTCTTAACGAATGGTTGAGGCGAAGAATACGGCAAATCTACTGGAAACAATGGAAGAGGATAAAGACTAAGCACGATAATCTCGTCAGGCTTGGGATAAACAATTCAAAGGCTTGGGAGTGGGCGAACAGCAGAAAGGGTTATTGGATAATATCCAACAGCCATATTTTGCATAAGTCATTAACAAGCGAATACCTTGCATCAGTGGGATATGATGACATACTACACAGATACAAGGTACTGCACTCAAATTATTGAACCGCCGTGTACTGAACGGTACGCACGGTGGTGTGAGAGGTCGGCTACTCAACAAATGGGTAGCCTCCTACTCGATTGATATAATTTACTATCAACGAAAAACCATATCAACAAGGTACATAAAACTAAAAAGTTTTCTACATTAAAGGTGCTTGGTTTTGCTCCTTTTCGAGTTATGCCCAAATTTTAAATGTTTTTTAACATTTTTCATATTTTCATATCATATTTTTATACAATTTCAAGAATGCAAGCAAAAAAATCACCGAGGCTCACTTTTTCGTGAATCTCGGCTTTTTGATATGCTGCTTTTTACAGCACCTATCGTCAGATTGCATAAACGGAAAGTATTTGTGGGCTTTGCCCACAACCACAACCTTTGAAAAGGTCGACCAAACTTTTACAATTACTTGATAAAACAGTTTTCTAAACCATAATTTACCAAAACTTGTGATAAAGAACCGTTTTAACGAAAATTGTTATGGGTATGTGTTACTACACCTTAAATTTACGGCATAATTTAGTATTCTTAGATGTAAACGGTTATTTTGCATTTGATTTAAAATCAGCCTTGTATTAAAAACATAAAGAATATAAGCATATAAAATCAGTGACTTGCTTAGTTAATAGAAGTAGGTGAGGGTTTTTTACTGTATTTGCATATTATAATACAGTTAAAAGCAATGTTTTACGGGAAACAGGCAAAAAGAAAAACCGCACACAAGCCTTAAAAACGGCTTGGTAATGCGGTTTATTTGTGGAGCTGGTGAACGGACTTGAACCGTCGACCTACTGATTACGAATCAGTTGCGCTACCAACTGCGCCACACCAGCAAATCGTGACTAACAACAATTATTATACAACGAATATTTGAAAATTTCAAGACTTATTTTGGGAACAATATGGTAATAATTTACAGTGATTTATATTCACTTTTGTGGAATTATTATAAACTTTGTATTATAATTGTTGTAATAGTTAAAATATATATCAAGCATTTATATACAAAGGGTGTGTAGAATTGGCTAAATACGAAGGAAAAAACAGTTCTTTTGCATTAAGACTAAAACAACATCGTGAACTTTGCAGACTTACACAGCAGCAGGTTGCCGATATTTTGAATATTAACAGAACAACCTATACAAAGTACGAAACAGGTGTGTCCGAGCCGAGCCATGAAGTTTTAAGAAAAATTGTTTCTATTTTCGGCACGGATTATAACACTTTGCTTGGTAACGGAAGTTCTTTCTTACCGATAGTTCAGGATCCTGACGATACTTTGAAACTGTATAATCTTTCAAATGACGAAAAAAAGCTTTTGATTGCTTACAGAGCAATGTCCGACGAAAATAAAGCGGATACACTTAATAAGATGAAAGAAAAATTGGGAATTGTTAATAAGTGATTTCGGATAGCATGGGGTTAATTTTGGATTAATAAATGTAATAAAATCACGCATAAAATGAACATAAAAATTTGTAAAAATCCTTTACATTTATTATCCTTTGTGTTATAATCAACTTGTTGACCGCTGCCTCGGAACAAGGGTTAAGCCGATAATTCGGATTTTCACAGCCTTACTCTGGGACGGTTGGCTAAAATTTTTACAAAGGTGGAAACGCAAATGTTAAAAGAAGAAAAGCAGGCTATCATGGCCGAGTACGCTACTCACGAAGGCGACACAGGTTCTCCTGAGGTACAGATTGCTCTCCTTACAAAGAGAATTAATGACCTTACAGAGCACCTCAAGGTTCATAAGAAAGACCATCACAGCAGAAGAGGTCTTCTTAAGATGGTTGGTCAGAGAAGAAGCCTTCTCAACTACCTCATTAAGGTAGACATTGAGAGATACCGTTCTATCATTGCAAGACTTGGTATCCGTAAGTAATTTTGCAAATCAGGGCAAGCGCAAGCTTGCCCTAAATTCCGTTTTTGCGTAAATTTTCTCAGCTGTATTTTAGCGGTAAAACGGGTAAAAAATCTGTAAAATTTTATTGTTTTTATCGGTTTTATTGCTAAAACAGCGTGAAAATCCGCAAGATGTTTATTACAGAAATCGTATGATTTCAGAAAGGATTTTTACAATGAACAGATTAATGACATTCGACAAATACAGAGTGTTTGAAACAGAATTTGCCGGCAGACCTTTAAAGGTTGAAACAGGTAAAATGACACAGCTTGCCAACGGTGCTTGTCTTGTACATTACGGTGATACAACAGTTCATGTTGCTGTTACCGCATCTCCAAAGCCGAGAGAGGGCGTTGACTTTTTCCCGCTTTCAGTTGACTATGAAGAGAAGATGTATGCCGTAGGTAAGATTCCGGGTGCCTATCTCAAGAGGGAGGGCAGACCGTCTGAAAAGGCTATCCTTACAAGCCGAGTAATTGACCGTCCGATTCGTCCGCTTTTTGACAAGAGCATGAGAAACGATGTTTCTATCGTTTGTACCGTAATGAGCGTTGACTTGGACTGCTCACCTGAAATTACAGCTATGATAGGTGCGTCAATCGCTATTTCAATTTCTGATGTTCCGTGGAACGGCCCTATTTCAGGCTGTTCTGTAGGTATGGTTGACGGCGAGTACATTATCAACCCGACAGAGGCACAGAGAGCTGTTTCTAAGATGGCTACTACCGTTGCGTCAACAAGCACAAGAATTGCTATGATTGAGGCAGGTGCAGACTGCGTTACAGATGATGAGATGTACAATGCCATTATGGCAGGTCACGAGGCTAACCAGAAGATTATTAAGTTTATCGAGGGCATCAAGGCTGAAATCGGCAAGCCTAAGTTTGAGTTTGCAAGTCTTGAGCCTGACCACGATATGTTTGAGGCTATCAAGGCATTTGCAGAGGAAGATGTAAAGGTTGCTCTTGACACCGATGACAAGACAGTTCGTGACGAGAGATTAAAGCCTATTTACGAGGCTGTTCACGCAAAATTTGATGAGATTTATCCTGACAGTGAAGCTCTTATTGACGAGTGCCTTTACAAGACACAGAAGTTCATCGTTCGTCGTTGGCTGCTTGACGAGCAGAAGCGTGTTGACGGCAGAGGTATGGATGATATTCGTCCGCTCGCAGCAGAAGTTTCTGTACTTCCGAGAGTTCACGGTTCGGGTTTGTTTACAAGAGGACAGACACAGGTTCTTACAATCGCTACTCTCGGCCCTGTATCTGACAAGCAGTTGCTTGACGGTATTGACGGCGAAACAGAGAAGCGTTACATTCACCACTATAACTTCCCAAGCTATTCAGTAGGCGAAACAAAGCCAAGCAGAGGTCCGGGCAGAAGAGAAATCGGTCACGGCGCACTTGCAGAGCGTGCTCTCGTTCCTGTAATTCCGCCTGTTGAGGAGTTCCCATATGCATTAAGACTTGTATCAGAGGTACTTTCTTCAAACGGCTCAACCTCACAGGGTTCAATCTGCGGTTCTACACTTGCACTTATGGATGCCGGTGTTCCGATTAAAGCTCCTGTTGCAGGTATTTCTTGCGGTCTTATTACAGAGGGCGAGCGTTGGATGACAATGGTTGACATTCAGGGTCTTGAGGACTTCTTTGGCGATATGGACTTTAAGGTAGCAGGTACAAAAGAGGGCATTACAGCTATTCAGATGGACCTTAAAATCAGCGGTCTTACACCTGAAATGATTAAAGAGGCTCTTGCAAAGACACATAAGGCTCGTAACTATATTCTCGATGAGGTTATGCTCAAGGCTATCCCAGAGCCGAGAAAAGAACTTTCTCCGTATGCTCCTAAGATGTACACAACTACAATTCCTGCCGAGAAAATCAGCGAGGTTATCGGTAAGAGCGGTAAGGTTATCAAGGAAATTCAGGCTGAATGTGAAGTTAAAGTTGACATCGAAGAAGACGGCGATTACGGTAAGGTATTCGTATCGGGTATTGATGCTGACAAATGCAACAGAGCTATTGAGATTATCAAGACTATCGCTATTGATCCGGAGCCGGGTGCTATGTACCTCGGTAAGGTAACAAGACTTATGGACTTCGGTGCATTTGTAGAGATTGCTCCGGGCAGAGAGGGTCTTGTACACATTTCACAGCTTGATGTAAAGCGTGTAGACAAGGTTACTGATGTAGTAAATGTAGGCGATGTTATCCGTGTTAAGGTAATGGAAATCGACGATAAGGGCAGACTTAACCTTTCCCGTCGACAGGTTCTCATAGATGTTGACGGTCTTACTCCTGAAAACGATGTAGATACAGAGAGAAAGCCACGCCCACGCAGACCTTTTAATGAGAGAAGAAACAATAGAAGATAAATTCTGCTGAAAAAGCAGTGAAACACTCCGCTTTGGATTGCCAAGGCGGAGTGTTTGTTTTAATTATTTAGCCTCAAATACGCTAAACCATAAATTATTAATATTTTTTTAATTAAAAAAATAAAACGAAAAGCTCATTGGTTTTGCAAATAATCTAAAACCGATGAGCTTTAAATTTATCCCTGCGGAATGAATCCCGAAATAAATACAATCAATACAAGAACAGGTAATACATATTTTATATACGGTTTAAAAAATCTTGGAAATTTGATACCCTCGCCCTGATTACACTCATTCAAATAGCCGTCAAATCCCCAACCGAATTTTGTTGAACAGAAGAGCGAATACAAGAATGCGCCTACAGGAAGAAGAATATTGCTTACCGCAAAGTCCTCAATATCAAGCACGCCTTTGCCTAAAATATTGAATCCGCTTAAAAGATTAAATCCGAAAATGCAAGGCAGACAGCCTATAAGCATAATTATCGCATTTATAATTACGGATTTTGTGCGACTCATATTGAACATATCAATACAGAACGAAATCAGATTTTCAAACACCGCAATTACGGTTGAGAAACACGCAAAGGTCATAAACATAAAGAACAGCGTGCCCCAACTTCTGCCGCCTGCCATATTTACAAATACATTCGGCAGTGTAACAAATATAAGAGCAGGACCTTGATTCGGCTCAACTCCGTATGAAAAACAAGCAGGGAAGATGATAAGTCCTGCGGTGATAGCTACAAAAGTATCAAGTATGCAAATTTTAATTGATTCGCTCGGCAAAGTTTTTTCTCTTGTCATATAACTGCCTAAAATTTCCATAGAAGCAATGCCAAGGCTTAGTGTAAAGAATGCCTGACTCATTGCTGATGTAATTATATGTCCGATTCCGATTGACTGCACTTTTTCTAAATCAGGCACAAGGTAAAACTTTATGCCCTCGGCAGCACCCGATAAAGTAAGACTGTTTATCGCAAGAATAATAATCAGCGCAAGCAATAAAATCATCATAACCTTGCTGACTTTTTCAATTCCGTTTTGTATGCCTTTGCTACACACAAAAAATCCTGCAATAGCCATAACAGCCATCCATATTATCATCTCAACAGGATTAGACATCAGATTTGAAAATACATTGCCGACCTGTTCCGCCGTCATTCCCCTTTCAAATGTACCCGTTGCAAATTTGAAAAAGTAGCTTAGCATCCAACCCGATACAGGTGTGTAGTACATCATAAGCAGATAGCAGCCGAGTATGCAGAACCAACCGTGAATGTGCCACTTGCTTTTTGGCTTTTCAAGTTTTTTGTATGCGAGTACGGCACTTTTTTTACTTGCTCTGCCGATTGCAAGTTCCATAGTCAGCACGGGTATGCCCATAATTACGAGGAACAGCAGGTAAAGGAGTACAAATATTCCGCCGCCGTTCTGACCTGTTACAAAAGGAAATCGCCATACATTGCCGATACCGATTGCACAGCCTGCACTGACAAGTATAAATCCGAGTTTGGATTTAAAATTTTCTCTTTCCATAAATAATCTCCTAAAAGGCAAAATACATTATAATTATATAAAATATTAATATACATTGTCAAGCAATTTAAAAATAAAGTATATAAAATAAGAATTATTATTATTTTACTTGATTTTCCAAAAATATGTGATATAATAAAGTAAAATAAGTAGTGATTACTAAGTTATCTGATTTAGTGTAATAGAAACTTTATTTTAGGGGGTTAAACAATGGATAAAGTTAATTTAAGAAAAATCGCAATAATAGGTTGCGGATTTGTAGGTTCGGCATCGGCTTTTGCGTTAATGCAGAGCAAAATGTTTTCGGAAATCGTGTTGATTGACGCAGACAAAGATAAGGCAGAGGGCGAGGCTATGGATATAAGCCACGGTATTCCTTTTGTCGGAAATATGAAAATCTATGCAGGTAGCTATGACGATATAATTGACGCTTCAATTATTGTAATTACTGCCGGTGCGGGACAAAAGCCGGGTGAAACAAGACTTGACCTTGTACATAAGAATGTCGGAATTTTTAAGAGTATTATTCCTGAAATTGCAAAAAGAAACTGCCGCGGCATATTGCTTGTGGTTGCAAACCCTGTTGATATTCTTACATATACGGCTCTTAAACTTTCGGGTTTTGAGGAGAACAGGGTTATCGGTTCGGGTACAGTGCTTGATACCGCAAGACTTAAATGTCAGCTCGGTGAGCATTTGTCGGTTGACAGTCAGAGTGTGCACGCATATATTATAGGTGAGCACGGTGACAGCGAAATTGCCGTATGGAGCAGTGCGAATGTTTCGGGTATTCCGCTTGATGATTTCTGCGAGATGAGAGGTCACTATAATCACGATAAATCGCAGGAAAGTATCGCAGAAAAGGTTAAAAACAGTGCCTATGAAATAATTGCGAAAAAGCGTGCTACATATTACGGTGTTGCTATGGCGGTAAAGAGAATTTGCGAGGCAATTATCCGTGACGAAAAATCCATACTTCCTATTTCTTCACTGATGCACGGCGAGTTTGGTATTGACGATGTAGTGCTTAGTATGCCGTCGATTGTGGGTGCAAACGGTATTGAAACTAAAGTTCCGATTTCTCTTAGTGAGGACGAAGAAATCAATCTTAAGAAATCTGCCGATACTTTGCGCAGTATTCTTGATGATTGCGAAATTTAAAAGCAGAGTAAAAGGTGGCTGAAAATTCAGTCACCTTTTTGCTTTTATACTTAATTGTGCGATAAGTTGTAATGAATTTTTATGATAGTATGATAATTAGGGGATAGCGTAGTGTTTCGTTATGCAATTAAAAAATTTTCCAATACTATAAATCCCAAATAACCTCTTACAAATCAGTTTCTGTATCAAGCAAAACAAAATGATTTTTTCTGTAGTCTAAAATACCGTCTGATTTCATTTTGCTAAGTTCTTTAGAAAGAGCACTGCGGTCGAGATTTAAGTAATCTGCCATCTGCTGACGGTCAAACGGTATTTCAAAGTCTGTAGAATCGGCTTTTACCGATTCTTCCGACAGATAGGCAAGAACTCTTGTACGCACTGCTTTTGATGAAGTGCAAAAAATTCTTCGTGAAAGAGCAAGATTTTTTTGAGCCGAAAGCATAAGCAGACTGTTCATAAATTTCGGGTACCATGGCTGATTGCTGTTTTCCGGTTTAAGAGCGTTTTTTAAATTTATAAATAAAATTTCGCAACATTCGGCGCATACAACATCGACCATCATCGGAGTTTGCGAAAGGGCATAGGTTTCCGCAAAAATTTCTCCTTCGTTTGCATAACTGATTATACTTTTATTGCCCCATATATCAATGTTCTCTATAATGACATTTCCTGAGAGCACAATTCCTACGCTGTCTATAACATCTCCCATATGATAAATATGTGTGTTTTTTGCATAAATGCGTTTTTTCATAAATTTACTCTTGTTCATTTGAGTAATTTCCTGTTCGGACATATTTTTAAATAAAAGTATATCACAAAATTTCATAAAAGCCTCATTTCGTTGCTATAACAACATAATTTCTTTTCTGATTATATTATAATTTATTTGCAAAATCAATACGGAGGTATTTAAGATGATAAGAAGAATTATAAATATAGATGAAGAAAAGTGTAACGGTTGCGGTGCTTGTGCAAATGCCTGTCACGAGGGTGCGATTACAATGGTAAACGGTAAGGCTAAACTTTTGCGTGATGATTATTGCGACGGACTCGGTGACTGTCTGCCAACCTGCCCTACGGGTGCGATTTCTTTTGTTGAG
>ERZ779898.874-NODE-874-length-11873-cov-2.777627_pt1 | contig 11873 bp, 9 predicted proteins | sample MGYA00511902_ERZ779898 | MGnify/ENA primary metagenome ERZ779898 (study PRJEB29588, sample SAMEA2144588) | human gut metagenome | biome: human gut; feature: human-associated habitat; material: faeces | place: Denmark | collected 2008/2010 ...
GCCCGATGCCATGCTTGCGGCAGGCATCCATGAGCACCTGTGTACCCAGAATGTTGGTGCGAAGAAATACGCCCGGGTCCTCGATGGAGCGATCCACATGGCTCTCGGCAGCGAAATTGACGATGATCTCTGGCTTTTCCTCATCAAACAATCTGTTCACGGCCTCACGGTCGCAGATGTCAGCCTTGACAAAACGAAAATTCGGCCGATCCATCACGGAGGCGAGGGTAGAAAGATTGCCCGCGTATGTCAGCTTATCCAGGCACACGATGCGATCCTCCGGATGATGTTCCAGCTGATAAAAAATGAAATTGGAGCCCGCCTCCGCCGGTCACGATGATAGTCATAGGATGTCCTCCTTTTACTTTATCTTATCAGATTTCCCCGTAAATGAAGTTACAGTCACTATCCGAGAGAAGAGGCGCGGTCATATCCTTCTGTGACAACAGTTTCTCTGTTACTTCGCCCCAGTCCACACCAATGGCAGGATCGTTAAAACGTATACCGCGATCGTGTGCTTTGCTGTAAAGGTTATCCACCTTGTAACAGAACTCCACGTCATCCGTCAGGGTTTTAAATCCATGTCCAAAGCCTCGTGGAATAAAAAGCATGCGCTTGTTTTCTGCACTGAGTTCTGCAGCAATCCATTTCAGATAGGTAGGACTGTCTTTTCGCAGATCTACCGCTACATCCATCACCGTGCCGCGCGTGACCCTTACCAGCTTGGCCTGCGCCATGGGCGCATTTTGAAAATGAATGCCTCGAAGCGTCCCCTTTTGGGCTGTGAAGCTCTGGTTGTCCTGCACAAAAACCGAGTCAATGCCCATTTCACGGAAAGCTTCCGCGTTGTATGTCTCCATAAAATAACCGCGATGATCCCCAAAGACCTGAGGCTCAATGATGTAAACTCCAGGAAGCCCGGTTTCAATCCTTTTCATCAGTACAACACCTTCCCTTCCGCAACGGATTTCAGGTGCGTGCCATATGGACTTTTGCCATAGCGTTCCGCGCTCTTCAACAGCGTCTCATGGTCAATCCATCCGTTCTTATAGGCGATTTCCTCCGGTGCACTGATCTTGATGCTCTGACGCTGCTCGACCATACGCACGAAATCTGCTGCATCCACAAGACTGTCCATTGTACCGGTATCAAGCCAGGCAAAGCCACGACCTAACAGCTGTACATCAAGCAACCCTTTATGGAGATACATCTCGTTGAGCGTGGTGATCTCCAGCTCGCCCCTAGCCGACGGCTTCACAGCATGTGCCATGGCGCTGACGCCTGCGGGATAAAAGTACAAGCCGGTTACAGCGTAGTTACTTTTGGGTACTTTGGGCTTTTCCTCGATAGAGAGGGCTTTACCACTTTTATCAAACTCCACTACACCAAAGCGTTCCGGGTCATTGACATAGTAACCAAAGACAGTGGCGCGGCGATTCTCCTCTGCGTTACGCACGGCGGCACGCAGCAGTTTGCCAAAGCCGTTACCATAGAATATGTTGTCTCCCAGCACCATGGAGCAGGCATCATCCCCGATGAATTGTTCACCCAGCAAAAACGCCTGTGCCAAACCATCTGGACTGGGTTGAACCTTATAGGATAGATTCACACCGAACTGTGTGCCATCTCTAAGCAGGTGTTCAAAACGCGGAGTATCCTCCGGAGTTGAGATGATGAGGATATCTCGTATCCCCGCCAACATAAGCGTAGAAAGCGGGTAGTAGATCATGGGTTTATCATAAACAGGCAAAAGCTGTTTACTAGTAACCATGGTAAGTGGATAGAGACGCGTGCCTGCGCCGCCGGCTAGGATGATGCCTTTCATATTTTCTCACCTATTCATTTAAAAAATATTTAGTACTTTTCCAAGTTTTCCAAAATGTCGTTGATGATTTCTGGATTCCCCCATACCGCAGGAGAATCGTATTTACGGTTTGGGAAAGCGCCGTATTCAAGAGAAATATTCAAGGCATTGCCCTTAATATATTTTTCAACCTGTTCCGCAAGGGAAATAGGCTTGCCTGAGCATACATTGATGATTCCTTCATAATGATTTTGAAACGTCGCAGCAACTATTTTTTTTGCCAGTTCATCGATATGAATAAAATCATATTTGTTTTCTCCAGTAGTAAAGGGAAATGAACGCTCCCCATTTTGTGCAGCTCTGTATATTTTCGAGAAAATGGAAGATCCATGGGCATCGTCACCATAGATATAGTATGCACGAAGCCAACGCAGACTGGTCTTTTTATCCTGAAGATACATTTCTAGCGTTTTTCGCAGCGTAACCTTTGCCAGCCCGTATTGCGTCTGAGGATTACATGGGGTATCCGCATTAATGGCGCCCTCCCAGTATCCCACTTCGTGCATGGTTCCCATTACGCTGAGTGTCGGAAGCCCTCCGTCGATCATATTATACAGGAAACGGACATGATCTGATAAGTCTTCCATATGTGAAACAGCGTTGTGGTCAAAGCCATTTCTCCATGCTAGATGAATTAAACAGTCCGGACGACCAAGACGATCATAAATATTGTCGGCACCGGAAAAAATAGATTCACTAGTGTATTCCGCTTTAGGGTTGATGCCTTTCTGTAGAAAGTCTGCAGCTATCACTTGGCAGCCTGCAGCAATCAACTGATCAACCACATGCCTGCCAATATAGCCTGCTGCCCCTGTCACCAGTACTCTTTTCATATGTCTTGCTCCTCCTCACCTGTCGAACAAATGGCGCAACGATCGTAGCCATTTTGTTGCTTTCCAACTGTTCGAACGGATGATACTCTCGTAATTTTTCCGTTCATCATCTAACATACACTGCAGTCGATATGCATGCTCTTGAAGAAGATGGTAATTGTGCTTCAATTCTTCGTCCTGAATTCTATCTCCCTTTTCTTTCCTGTAAAGGTATGACAAGGCATCCTTTTCTTCCTGCATGATGGACAGTTCTCTTTCACCATCTTTAATCCGTTGCTTAGCTCGGTGTGCCTCCTGTTCCAACTCAAGCATTCTTTGATAAAGGGATGACATACCCAAGCTCCAATTGCCACACATAGCCGTTATATCAATCTTTAAATCATTGATTCTCTGTTCTGCATGAAATTCCAATACAGCATGCTTACCATCAAGCAGATATCCATCCGTGAGCTTAACGCCTTCGATGACTGTTGGACTTACAGGCACACCATTCAGACAAACCTCCATATGCTCAATCCAAATTGGTTCGTCAAAAGGAAATTGAAAACGGATATACCGGACATCCTCTTCTTCAAATTTAGTATGGTAACTGAGATCCACCACACTGGAAGTTTTCTCAAAGATCATCTCCTTGCTCTTTTCCGCAGAATACAGATGATCCTCAGAGCTAAAATGCAGTCGCATTCCTGTATGCAACTCTGATTGTCCTTTTTGGAGAGCCAATACACACGCCTCGAGGAAATTTGCCTTCTCGCAATTTGAGTTGTGCATCAGCTCCTCAAACAGCAGGTCGAAGTGTGTTTTTACTAGTTCCTGAAGTTCAGACAATCTGGAATTATCCATACTGCCAGGCATAAGCTCTGTTAGTTTCTCTGGAATTTCGGAAATATTTGTTGCAATAGCTCCTTCACGTCCTATCCATTGGAATAATCCATGAATTTTCGTTAAGTGCCAACGATCAATAGCTATTGAAGGAACATTATACAGATAAGAAATGAGATTGCCATGTAAACTCGTTCCAATGAAATAGCCCGCATTAGCCAACACTGCTGTCATTTGCAACACAGATATTTTTTCCTCGATCAGCTGGATACGATGCTCCGTATCGTTTTCCTGAATCAGTTTTAGGCAGTTCAAGTCCTCATGAACATATCCTATTGGCAGCAAAATCGCCTGCATTTTTAATGTTTCGCTGATATGATGGATCATTTCAACATATGCTTCAATAGAGTAGCTTGGATCCATACCATTAAATTGAAACAGTACGTACTCCCCAGATCGAAGATTTTCATATGAAGCAGAAACATTTCGGAATGCATCTTCCAACATCTTATCAGAATAGAGTTTGTTTGCGAGAAAAGCTGTATCTGGGACCACTTTGATTGGTATGTCCACCCCGCATCCTTCCAAAAACCGCTTACTTTCTGCATCCCGGACGGAACAATAGTTCACACCATTCAGGAGCAGTTTCACTTCAGGAATCTGCTCCAGATTGAACGGAAATGGAACGCCCGGACAGTTGAATAGGACCGGAATCTGATTCGCATACGCAAATAGGATTGGATACATCCATGGAAGCAACGTATTTTTTGCTTTCTCATACTTTTCATGACTTGCAATCAAAGTCATATCAAAGCGAATAAGCTCTCCTCCGCCTATTACAAATGCGTCATACCTTCTCAGAGCATGCATTTTGGGTAGATCGTCAGTGGAGTAAACAGGCATTCCACTACCCATCAATGTATAGCCTCCGTTATTTGAAAACAGATCCACCTGTATATTTAGGTTACGTTTGCGAATCTCATTGCGAAGAATGTCCGGAAATAGCAGATCACCATAGTTCTCCAAATCAAAGTAACCAAACTGCGCAATTAGCATCTTCTCATATTACACTCCTTTTCATTCATCCCAGTAATACGGTCGGTTATGAGGGCCTAAGGCTAACCGTTTAAAGTTCAATAATAAAAAGTACAACTGAGAAGGCAATTTCTTCTTTAACCATTTCCGTATATTTTCGCTCTTCCTCTTGCCCAAGGTTGATGTAGGTTTTAAACCCGTACTTCGCGCCACATTTGTGTCAAATCGATTAACCATATCAAAAATGTGTTTGGGCCAGAAGTATCGAAACATTTTTAGGTTTAACTCTCTGAGCATGAAGTAATAGTTCTGAATATACATCCCGGAAAAATCATCTGTCATGCACCAACCGCTGTAATATCCTTCATTCTGACTAGTAAATCCATATAAACGCTCTATATAATGCAGGATGGTATTGTCAGTACCATTTGGTTCTGGCGGAAAATCTACATACTTCCATCTCTTGTCAAATAAGATTTTCATTGCTTTCGGACGGAACCAGAACATTGTTCCCAGAGGGGTAATTGGTGGGCGATCCGGGTCAATCCGAACATGGTACCCCAGTTTTTTGGCGAGTTCAACCGTTCCCTGATAGTCGCCAGCCCATTCACTAGAAATGCACTGGTAGTAATCTCCGTGGCAGGGGACAGGTGGCATCAGCATTCCAAGACGGGGTTCCCGGCCAAATAAAGATATAATATTATTTACATAGCAATCGGTACCCAACAGGTTTTCCATGCAGTGATAAAAGAAAGAGCGTCCATTATTGTATGGCTTAATATAATTGGATTTCTTATCATGCACAAAACACACCAGATCGTAGTCATGCAGATATGGATAAGCCGCAACTAAAAGTGCAGAAACATCTCGTCCACGATTCTCTGCTGGAACAACAATCAGGTTGTTTGGTGTAGGGATTCAATATAGTCCATATTTTCTGTCTTGGAAGTTATCACAATGATATCTGCGTTCCGGGGCATATTGTACGCATAGCGCATCATATCATCAATTTGATCGCGGTAATAGATGTGCATAACTAATGCAACTTTATATGACGGATCTACTTCGCCAATCTGGAAATGCGCCGGAAGCGTATAGTTCAGCTTCATATGATTTTTGATATCAGCCATGTTGTTTACACGGAGGATATTGTCCCAAATCATATTGACATCATAATCTGTATGTTTGTCGATATATTGGAAAGCATCGTAAGTGGCATAACCAATCGATTCGTCAAGAATATCAAAATACCACTGTGAGAAGGACTTCTGCTTCATGATGGGGCATCGGCGATTTATGATTAATTCGTCCGCCAGCATCATAAGGGGATAACGTGTTACGCCCTCAAGATCTGTCGTGTCAATATATACACCGGCTTTGAAACCCTTTTCAATAGACTCCTTAGTAAAAGGAAGTTCAAAAATTCCAATTGCTGTTTCATAGTCCTCTATTTCAGGCATTTCATCCCAAACTTGCTGGTACAGCTTGTTGGTAGTCATGCTTTTCCTGATTACCAGAAAACTAGATTGAATATGCTCTGGTGTATAATTGTACTTACATCCACGGAAAGTATATTCGCACTTATGGAATTTTGTAACTCCCCAGAAATCCAGATCCTGTGAATTCATTTTTTCAAACATTTCGCTGAATGGATAGATAGGGCCAAATAATGAAGAGTTTATCAGCATACACTCATCGTACTCGGATAATTTGTCCCATCCGATATGGGCAAGCCCCTCACGATAACCAGTAATATCGTAACCTTTATTTTCGCGAACGAGAATCTCATCAGAAGTCTCTTCAATCTTCTTGTAACCCTCATAATTCACATACCCATTCACAACTACCAGCAAATGCGTTGTGTACGGCTTTATCCCTTTAAGAAAGTATGGAACATAGTCGTCAATAATGCCGTCTTTATCAAAAACAACATAGATCGCAATTCTAGAGATTTCACTTTCATTCTCTGGCAAAATCATTTTAAACACACCTCCATACTGCCTACCTTATTCATATCGGTTAAAATGCAAAAGTCTTTTCAAATGTTGAATGGTTTTTTCAAAGTGAGTCAATAAGCCCATGGCAATCCTGAAAATAGTGTCCCCGAGCATTCACTTTTCTTTGAATACGTCGCATTATCCATGCAGAATCTTCCAACAACACAGATGCTAAATCATCCGGAACGCTATATGCACTGTAGTATCCCTGCGACTGAACAACGAACGGATAAATACGTTCAATCGCATGTAGCAAAGTCCCATCAACAGGAAGCGGTTCTTCCGGAAAGTCGCACAAAGTCCAGGGATAGTTCATTAGAGGCTCTAACGCACTTGTTCGAAACCAGAAATAGGATCCAAAAGGAGCCAACAAACGTTTTGACTTATCAATATTAGTTTGAAGATTCAGTCGTTTTGCTAGGGATAATATTCCTTCGTAATTGGAGGACCATTCGTATTCACCTAAGATATTAATGTACGGGCCGACATTTGTCGGATACGCTGCCAGAAATCCCAGTCTTGGATTCGTGTCAAATGTATAAATTATATTTTTAATATAGTCACGGGAGTATAGACATCCATCCATACCGGAACGCCAAAACTCCCAGCCTATAGATGCTGGGTTCACCTGAAGTGTTTTCTTATCATGTACAAAACAGATATAGTCATATTCCATCACGATATCCTTAAATCCCATCAGGAATGCACTCTCACTACGCCCCTGTCCAGAGACAAGTCGCACCTCCAGTTTGCCGCACACAATATCGGAAAACATTTCTTCAATCCGCTCTTTACAGGAGCGGGAAGACGTTGTGATAAGAAGATCCATATTCTCTGGCACAAATTTTGCATATCTGTGGGAAACATCCAGAATATCTTCATAATATAGGTGCATATAGAGAGCTGTTTTGCTAGATTTTTCCAATGTGTATGACAGTTTAGAGGGCAGAACGAAATCTGGCTTTAAGCAATGATGAACATCAGAAATATTCTGACGCAGCATAGCCTCCCATACAGTATCCGCAGCAGAAGGACTGATCATCTGCAGATTTGAGATTGCTTTCTTTGCCGTTCCTCCCATCGTATGTGCTTCCGAATGCGGATAATTGGAATAAAACGCTTCCATAAACAGGAACGGGCTTACTTCAGACATCACATCGACTGCATCGAAAAGCGGTGATTCAAACTGATTAAGCCAAGCATTGTCCAGTCGGCCAGATATCTTCACTCCCAAAGTCTGAAAGTAAGTGCCTATTCGCATAGACAGGATCTCAACATCCTCGTTGCCTCCTCGTACCAAATTCTGCAGATGCCGGAAAATATGACTAGACAGATATATATTTTTCCGCAGAACAATAAATCTTCCATCAATGTAATGGACTTTTCCACAATCTGCGAACAAGAAGTTTGAAACAATACCCCAAACTGACTCTTTTTCACTTACATTTTCAAACAATACACTAGCAGACTGAAGCGGGCCAATCAGCGAATCACATGTACATACGACCTCGTCATATTTCCGAATATCTTTTTTTGAGTAAATTGCTTGGAAATATGCCTCAAAAATATTAACACCCTTGAGTGACACAATGCTGATATTATCCTTAAAATTTGACTTATCGATTAGAGCACCGGATATGTTGACTACAACGCAGCTGTCCGAATAATCCATGAGTGACCGGATTACCTGCTCGACCACAGAAATATCCGTTTTCGCATCTCTCAGGCAGAAAACAAGGAGTCGTTTCATCTTTGTGTTTCCCTCTACTCAAATCATTTTTTTACTGATACGATCGCTATATCCGATTTACGTGCTTTATTTTGCAATCAATCGTGCTACTCTTGCATTTATCGCACGATATCCTCTCTCAAACACAGCATACAGCTTTTCCTTCAACATCATTCCAAAAGGATATTCTTTCATTGATCGTTCTGCCTTCAGCATGTATAGCTGCTCTATCAGTGCATCAGCGGTAACTGCTATGTTCATCTCTTTCACAGCATACTGGATGACAAGCTGGCGCTTGCGTTCAAGCTCCGTCCTGTCATTTATTAGAGCATAGAGTACTTTAAACCAAGCATCCTGTTCAGCACCCACCAGCAAGGCTAAATCCTGTCCCAGTGGTTGTAACCTGCTATAAGGCATTACATTAGAATATATCCCCACTGCCCCAGCTGCCGCATATTCCACAAACTTATTGTAGTGTTTGCACGCGTGGAACGGTGTGTCTGGCATCGGCGCAAGACCAATGTCCCATTCCAAACTGTTGAGCGTCCTTCTATATTCGTCATAAGAATCGCAGTAAGAGATACACCGTGCATCAAGCTGCCCTGCAAACGATGGGATCGCCCCATAGAATTCAAACGCAACCCTATCTCCGTATTCTCGTTTAATTCTCAGCATCGCACCCTTAAGGATACTTTCAACATCACCTGTCCGGTCGATTGACCCTGCAAAACCGATCTTCACCGGCATCTTTGGATCATGTGGCTTATAAGATACAGGGCCAATTGCAGGTTCTTCAATCTGAATGGCTTTGCGACTATGAACAGCGTACTTTTGCAACAACAGTGGGGATGGCGAAAGAATCGCATCGCTCATCTCAATCATCCTACGAATGTAGCTCTGTATCTTCTTCTGTCCATAATATGCCGCGCTGCTGATTCCCGGCGGAACATTCAGCAAATCATCGTCAATGATATAGATAAGATATTTTCCCGCTTCGCAAAGCTTCTTTGTTAACTGATATTCATACCAGCTGTCTAACCGCCCCAACAATACAATATCCGCCCAGTTTAGGTCACTACTTCTCAACTTAATGTCCTGAATCGCTCGATACTCCAACTTGCCTTTCTGCGCTAAATATTCCATCTGGCAATGTCCACAGAGTCTGATAGAGGATATCATTTTTCTGTAAATCAACAGAACATGAAGTCTTTGTGCATCGGATCGTATAGTCTTTTTCGCAAAGGTCTCAGCTGTTTTTATACGTCCTACACACCTCGAATGTATTGCCAAATGCCTTCACCTCTCCATGCTCCAACCATACTACTCTGCTACACATTTCCCTGATCTGCTCTATGTTATGACTGACAAATAGAACCGTGGTCCCCCCACTCATCAGTTCCATCATCCGTTTTCGGCTCTTCTCCTGAAACTCCGCATCGCCTACCGCGAGTACCTCGTCCACGATCAGCACCTCCGGTACCACCACCGTCGCCACCGAAAACGCAAGCCTCGCTACCATGCCTGACGAATAGTTGCGCAGCGGCATGTCAATGAACGGCCCAATCTCCGAAAAAGCCACGATCTCCTCGTACTTGCTCTTGAGAAACTCCTCGGAATAGCCTAGAATCGCGCCGTTCAAGAAGATGTTCTCCCTGCCCGTCATATCAAAATCAAAGCCGCTGCCCAGTTCCAGCATTGGCGCGACATTTCCGCGCACAATCACGCTACCCTCCGTAGGCTTCAAAATGCCGGAAATCACCTTGAGCAGCGTGCTCTTGCCCGCGCCGTTATGCCCGATCAGCCCCATGACCTCCCCGCGCTTGACATCGAAGCTCACGTGTTTGAGGGCTTCAAACTCGTTGTATTTCAGCTTTCCTCGCAGCCGGGCAATGGCGTATTCCTTGATGCTGCTGATGCGGTCGTTGGCCATGCGAAAGCGCATGGACACATCCCTGACCTCGATCATCGTTTCCATCCGCTTCACCTCACAGATACAGCACAAACTTGTCCTGATGCCGCTTGAATGTCAGAATCCCCAGCCCCAGCACCACTACTGAAGAAAGGATGCACCAGAGATAGGCCATCGGTTCGGGCGACACGCCATCGATGATGCAGATACGGGCAAACGTGATGTACTGGTACATGGGATTCATGTGGTAGACCGTCAGGAACTGCGCCGGGATGATGCTCTCCGGATAGAACAGCGGCGTCAGGTACATCCACATCATGCTGACTACGCCCCAGAGAAATTGCGTGTCCTGAAAGAAGGTCATGGCGGTGGTCAGCAGCAGGCTCATGCCCGTGACGAAGCCCAGCAGACACAGCATGTCGAAAATGAGCAGCAGCAGCGCCGGAGTGAACGCCGTCCCGGTGATCAGCATGACCAGCAGCAGCGGGATGATCGCCAGCGCAAAGTTGACCAAAGAGGAGAGAATGCGCGATACCGGGTAGATGTATTTGGGCATGTATACTTTTTTAATCAGCGATGCGTTGCCGGTGATAGAGGTCATGCCCATCGAAACGGCCTCGCTGAAAAAGTTGAAAAATACAATACCCGAAAGCAGATATACCGGATAATTGGGAATGTCGCTCTGGAACAGGGTGGAGAACACAACGTATTGAACCGACATTGTAAGCAATGGATTGAGAAAACTCCATGCCATACCGAGCGCGGAACGCTTGTATTTCGTCTTGAAGTCGCGTGAGACGAGCTGGCGGATCAGAAAACCATAGCGCGTAAAGAGCATGCATACCGCAACCAGCGGATTGTTGCGCCCGTCTTTCGCGCCGCGCCACCAGTACAGGCACAGCAGTGCAAAAGTCGCAAACATACCGCCAATGATCAACCAGTAATCCCGGTAAAAGGTCAATCCCCTGATCCCGTTAATCTTTATACATAGCCTGCCGGTGCCAGGCGCGCCATTGACCGTGTAGCGTTCGGTTTCCGAAATGCTTTGTACAATATCGAACCGTCCTGCCACAATCGTATCACCGCAGTAGATCGTGATGGCGTTGCCCGGCGCACAGCCCGTTGTCGTGAGCGTCAGCGTGAGAGGATCACCGGCCTGCACCTGTGCTACGCTATCCAGTGGGATGGTAAAGTATTTGCTTTCCGGTAGCGTTGCAATATCGATATCCTTTGCGGCGACCACTTCTCCTGCATCGTTGGTAAAAACCGCGTGAAGTGTGCCGGTGTTGCTCCGTCCATAGGTGGCCGCCATCAGGTCGAAGCCGGTGAGAGACTCGGCCGGTGCGATAAGACGCTGTGTAATGGTCAAGCCATCCACCAGTTCACCCACGGTGGTGGTGGCAGATAGCGCGTCGCTCGTGACCGCCGTATAATGGAACTGCTGACCGGCCACCAGATAGATGGTTACGGCCAGTATCCAATAGCAGGCCGCCCATATGGCCATCAGCCTCTTTGATCTTTTAAAGTCCATGAAACCCGGTTCCTCATTTCTGTGATCTTAGCCCAGCAGCATCATACCTGCCAGGCGAAAAAATGGATGGAGCAGTCTGCGGTGGTGCCAGTAAAAGGCCGGACCGCTCCGTTTCCGAATAAAACCATGAAAGAACGGCAGTTCCTCCGGCTT
>ERZ779898.878-NODE-878-length-11854-cov-3.556234_pt1 | contig 11854 bp, 9 predicted proteins | sample MGYA00511902_ERZ779898 | MGnify/ENA primary metagenome ERZ779898 (study PRJEB29588, sample SAMEA2144588) | human gut metagenome | biome: human gut; feature: human-associated habitat; material: faeces | place: Denmark | collected 2008/2010 ...
CGCCACCCGGTCGCAGTTCGCATCGGGTGATGATAAGTGGCGCAAGCTGTTGGATCATCTGAAGGGCAAAGAGATCACATCGGCAGGGCATCTCTCCGCACAAAACTTTTCCTTCGGTGAGGAAATCATCGAATTAGACGGCAAGCTCAACTTTTATCTGCAGGCGGACTTCGATGTGGATGCTGCCTTCGGGACATTCGTCTGCACCGATCAGAATGATGACTGGCTCAACATCTATGCCAACTATGATGTGGAGCAGGATCGTCTGTGCGACACACTGGAACTGAACCTCTGCAAAGGAGACGGTTCGGAAGAAAGCTGGAGTTACCCGCTCAATGCTGCTGAACAGGAAGTCCTGCTCAGCAAGATGGAGGTGTTCTGTCAGCAGCAAACTGGCATGAGCCTGCACGAGTACGCCCGGCAGCTTCGGGACAGTGAAACGCAGGCTCCTGAGATGCAGATGTAACCGCCGTGTCCGCCCCTGTAGGCCGTTGTGTGCGCTTTTTACAGGCAGCCCGAGCGAGTACCCCACCGTGGGGGCTTGGGCGGGCTTTGAACCGCTTTGTGGGGATATCAGCATCCGACGAAAGAAAAGCAGGAGAAAGCCCTGACGCTTTTAAGCATCAGGGCACTCACAACATCCCGCAGTGCGGGCTGTTTTCGAGTTTTTTCAGTGACGTCTTTTTCTCTATTGGAATCAAGCGTTGACGCTTTTATTTGAGATTCGCTCAAAAAAGCCAGTGTTTTCAATGGATTTGAGCGACGTCAAGTAGTATGGAGGAACAAAATGAGCAATAAGAACAAACACACTATTTGGTTGCCGGACAGCACGTGGCAAAAGGTCGAGGATTATTATCGCACAGATAACTGCGCTGCCAAAAATGAGTTTATCAAAAAAGCAATTGAGTTTTATGTTGGATCCTTACACACGAAAAACGCCAATGCGTTTCTGCCTGAAGCTCTCTCTACAGTGCTGACCGGAACGCTGGACGGTTTTGCAGGCCGCATCAGTTCTCTACTTTTCAAGCAGGGCGTGGACATCAACCTGATGGCGCAGATCATTGCCTATGATACCGACATCGATGAAGGAGCGTATGAGCGACTGCGCGGCAAGGCCATCCGTGATATGAAGCGGACCAATGGCCGTATATCCTTCAAGGATGCACTGGACTTTCAGAAATCGGTGTAAGCGATGGCGAAGCTCGTACAGAAGAGCGGCTATATCAAATCTGGGAAAGCAGGCGGGTACATGCGCTACATTGCTACCCGTGAAGGTGTGGAGAAGCTTGCCGGAAACAGTGCGGTCACAAAAGGTCAGCGTGAGCTCATCCAGAAACTGCTCCATGACTTTCCGGATGCGGTGGAACTGTTTGAGTACGAGGACTACTGCAGAACGCCGACGCTCGGTACGGCTTCCGCATTTATCAGTATGGCACTGGATGCTAACCTTCACGAAATAGACCCGGAGAGCGGATACATGCAGTACATTGCTACCCGTCCCCGCGTGCAGAAGCGAGGTACTCATGGTCTGTTCAGTTCTGCCACTGCCGTAGATCTTGCCTCGGCGATATCAGAACTGGAAGCACATGAGGGAAATGTATGGACCATCATCTACTCGCTGCGTCGTGAAGATGCTGCCCGTTTGGAATACGACAACGCTGATGCGTGGCGCACGCTCCTCATGGAGAACGCACCGACGCTGGCGAAGTCGATGAAGATATCGCTCGAGAACTTCCACTGGTACGCCGCCTTCCATGACGAAGGGCATCACCCGCACATTCACATGATGGTCTGGTCCGATGATCCCAAGGAAGGCTTCCTGACCAAGGACGGGATCGCGGCGATGCGCTCCAAGCTGACCAATGCTATCTTCCGAGATGAGATGCAGCAAATCTATGCGCGCAAGGATGTGGCCTACTCAGACTTGGTGGAGGCAGCGCAGAATGCTATGCGGGAAATGATCAGCCGGATGCAGCGTCAGGTCTGTGACAGCCCGATCATCGAGGATAATATGCGTCAGCTTGTGCAGGCGCTGGAAACCACCACCGGAAAGAAACAGTATGGCTATCTCAAGAAGCCTCTAAAGCAGCTCGTCGATACCATCGTAGATGCACTGGCGGAGCTGCCGGAGGTCTCTGAGTGCTATGAGGTGTGGAATCAGATCCATGAGGAACTGAACGAGTGCTACGGTCACAGTACCCCGTGGGAACGACTCCCGCTATCTCAACGCAAGGAGTTTCGCAAAATCAAGAACGACATCATCCGGGAGGCCGAGAGCATTCGTCTCGGCCTCTCAACCTTTGAGGATGAAAGAATGCAGGATGATCCTGAGCCGGAAAGTCAGAAGGCGGAGCATCAGTCCTACAGTTTGTACGAGCAAGCGCAGCGTTACCGCGTCGCAAAGGTTGTTCTGCAGGACATCTATGCGCTGGATGCGGAACACGCAGAAGCGGTCAAAGCGCTGGAGCAGCTCTGGGAGGAGGGATATACCGTTGCGGCGCATCAGCTTGGTAAGTTCTATCGGGATGATCTCTCCACCTTGCGTGACCATGCAAAGGCAGAACAGTGGTTTCGGCGCTCGGCAGGAGCCGGTAATGATTTCTCGGAGTACGCCCTCGGGAAGCTGCTCCTCACGCAAAAACGATGGGATGAAGCGATGGAATGGCTTGACAAGGCCGCAGACCGTGGCAGTCAATTTGCACAGTATCGTCTCGGAAAGATTTATCTCACCGGTGAGTTTGTACCGAAGGATGTGGAAAAGGCTCTTGCGTACCTGACAGCCTCCGCTAATCAGGGAAATCAATTTGCACAGTACGCCTTGGGCAAGCTGTATCTCTTTGGGAGGGATGTTCCTCCGGATCGTGAGCAGGCCAGAGAATGGCTGATCCGAGCCGCGGCACAAGGCAATGAGTATGCACGATTTTTTCTCGACCGCTTTGACCAGTTCCGGGATCCGACTGTCATGCTGGCAGCAACCAAGCTGCTCCATCACATGAGCAGAATATTCCAAAGCAATTCCGTTCCACCAAGTAACCCGGCGGGGATCCGCATCGATTCCAAACGCCGCAGACGGCTTATGGAGAAACGTATGGCCATGGGCCACAAGGCGGATGACCGTGAGGAGCAGACGCAGTATCAGCAGAGTATGTAAAAAAGGAGGTCTCCATGTCAAGCTATATTCATTTCACCGAAGAACAGAAACAGCGCGCTGCCGCAGTAGATCTGGAGGAGTTCCTGCGCTGCCGTGGTGAAAAGCTGCTTTCCTCCGGCAGAGAAAAACGTCTTGCCAGTGACCACAGCGTGACCGTCCGAGGCAACGAATGGTATGACCATGCGGAGGAGCGAGGCGGACATGCCGTCAGCTTTGTGCAGCGGTTCTACGGCCTTAGCTACCCGGACGCAGTGACAATGCTGCTGGGCGGTGAACTGGGGACGGCGTATCCTTCTGCCGAGGAGCGCACCGAGGAACCGGCGAAACCATTTGCACTGCCGCCCGCCAACAAAGAGATGCGCAGAGTGTTTGCGTATCTCATCAAGCATCGCGGCATCGCAAGAGATGTGGTGGCGCACTTTGCCAAGGCCGGACTCCTGTATGAAGATGCCGAGTATCACAACGCCGTGTTCGTCGGCACGGATGCGGAGGGGGTTCCTCGCCATGCCCATAAACGCAGCGCCAACAGCTACGGAAAAGCCTTCCGCTTGAACGTCGAGAGCAGTGATCCACGATACAGCTTCCATCATGTCGGCACAGACAGAAGCCTGTATGTGTTTGAAGCGCCCATCGATATGCTGTCCTTCATCACCCTTTATCCGGAGAACTGGCAGCGGCACAGCTATGTAGCCTGTTGCGGCACATCCATTCAGCCGGTATTGCAGATGTTGGAACAAGCGCCGCAGCTCGGCACCATTCTGCTCTGCCTCGATAACGATGAAGCTGGTCATCAGGCCAGCCGCCGGATGCGGGAGCAGTTGGATGCACGTTATTCCGTGGAGCGCCTTATCCCGGAAAACAAAGACTGGAATGACGATCTGACCCTGAGCGGGGGAAATGCGCAGGGTTTTTCTATGAATGAAATGAGGTGAAATATTGAACGCAAGCGTCTGGATCCTGATCGCAGCGGGAGCGGCGATGTTCCTTGTCATCGGAGGGCTGTCCATGATGTCTCATCACTATACTCTTGGCAATATCAAATCCCGCACCGTAGGCGACGGGCAGCACGGTACAGCCAGATGGGCCACCGACAAGGAAATCAAGCAGACCTATGCCCATGTGCCCTTCAAAGTCAGAGAGTGGCGCAGAGGACAGAATCTCCCCACGGAGCAGGGATTGATCCTCGGTTGCAAGGGGCAACCGCAGGAACTCACCGCACTGGTAGACAGCGATGACATTCACTGCCTTATGATCGGCGCCAGCGGTATTGGCAAGACCGCATTCTTCCTGTACCCCAATCTGGAATACGCCTGCGCCTCCGGCATGAGCTGGCTGGCGCTGGACAGCAAGGGTGACCTGGCCCGCAATTACGGCACGATTGCAAAAAACTGCTATGGCTACAATGTATCTGTTATTGACTTGCGCAATCCCACCCGTTCAGACGGCAACAACCTGCTGACACTGGTCAACCGCTACATGGACATCGCAAGAAAAGATCCCAAGAACCTGGCGGCTCGAGCCAAGGCGGAGAAGTATGCCAAGATCCTTGCCAAAACCATTGTCAACCCCGATGGTGATGACAGCAATCGCGGACAGAATGCCTTTTTCTATGATGCGGCGGAGGGCTTGCTCACTTCAGTCATCCTGATGCTGGCGGAGTTTCTACCGCCGGATAAGGAGCATCCCCAGGAACGCCGGCACATCGTCTCTGTCTTCAAGCTGGTGCAGGATCTGCTGGAACCCAGCAAGGTAAAGGGCAAGAGTCACTTCCAGCTCCTGATGAGTAAGCTACCGCCTGACCACAAGGCCAGATGGTTTGCAGGTGCTGCACTCAACAGCGCGGAGCAGGCCATGGCCTCTGTCATGTCCACGGTGCTTTCTCGCCTCAATGCGTTTCTGGACTCGGAGCTGGAGCAGGTGCTTTGCTTCGACAGCGTCATCGATGCAGAGAAGTTTGCTTCTGAAAAGTCTGCCATCTTTCTCATTCTTCCGGAGGAGGACACCACCAAAAACTTCATGGCGGGCTTGATGATTCAAAATCTGAGCCGTGAACTGTTTGCTGTGGCGGATGAAAACGGTGGAAAGCTGCAAAACCGTGTGGTACTGTATTGCGATGAATTTGGCACTATGCCGCCCTTCGATGTCCTCCCGTTGTTCTCAGCAGGCCGTTCCCGCCGCCTGACGCTGGTGCCGATCATTCAGTCCTTGGCACAGCTTGAAAAGAACTATGGAAAAGAAGGAAGCGAAATTATTCAGGACAACTGCCAGGACACCATCTTCGGTGGCTTCGCACCAAATAGTCAAACGGCGGAGGTGCTGTCCAAGGCACTCGGAAACCGTACTGTCCTGTCCGGATCGGTGAGCCGGGGAAATAACGATCCCAGCCAAAGCCTGCAGATGATGGAGCGTCCGCTGCTGACACCAGATGAGCTGAAGTCTATTCCCAAGGGAAGTTTTATCGTCCAAAAGACAGGACAGCATCCCATGCGTACCCGCCTGCGGCTTTTTCTTGAATGGGGTATCACTTTCGAGGAGCCTTATATCGTGCCGGAGCGGGCAGATCGTGCGGTAGCCTATGCCAACCGTGAAGATCTGGAGCGTAACCTCCCGCAGTCAAATAAGGCGGAAAATGCGGATATGCGTGGAGCCTATGCCGTTTCCGGACGCGGCGGCATTGCCCATGAGCCTGCTGTAGATAAGCCTCGGCGCAGGGGCGGAAAGCAAATGAAAACCTATGGCGAGGAGGATCTATGAGTTACTTCGGAACAATTTATGCCGACACCGAACTGCCCTCCAGAGCGAGGGCAGTTTATATGTATCTGCGTGACCGTGCAGACAGCGAGGGAAAATGCTGGCCAGGAATCAAGACGATTGCGTCCGACATGCGATTGTCACGCTCCACGGTCAAACGGGCTTTGACGGATCTGGAGCAGCATGGATACCTGCAAAAGATCCCACGCTACCGTGACAATGGGAGCAGCACATCCAACCTGTATTCCGTGCAGTAAGGCCGCAAAAAAAGCGCAGTCCTCCGCCAAGGGAGGACTGCGCCCATTTGCTGGACCCAGGGGAGGTTCATGATGGACCTCCCAGAAGGACTCACTCTATCGGAGATTTAACACAGAGAAAGAAACAAGCGTCACTTCCAGAATTGCTCTAAAACCCTCTATGATATGCAAACTATGGCTTTTAGATAGTCTTCTCCTGAAGAATGAAGTCTTTCTTTTGTAACCGCCTCAGCCACACTGCTGGACATTATTTCACATGAACAGATGCAATGTCTACGTAGCTGGCATCTGTGTAGAAGTCATAGCCAGATGGAAGGTGTAAGTCTTGCCGTCATCACTGATTTCCCAGGTTTCAGCCAACTCGCCCTGGATCTTCCCGTTATCATCGTAGCTTACCAGAGTGTTGTAAAAATTACGACTCCAGAATCCGGCACCATAAGTGCTGGATACCATAGGCGTGATGACAGGATAGAAGCCTACAGAAAAGTCCCAATTCTCGGTGACAGTGATTGAGACCGGCTCTGCATCGGTTTTCTCGTCAGGGTTCGTGCCGCAAGCAGCCATAGCAAGGCACATCACAAGTGCGAGTCCGAAAGCTAAAAGTTTTTTCAGTTTCATGTACAAAATCTCCTTTATTTTTATATCATGCTTTTCAGCAGGGTATACGTATTTATTGAATGGTTTAACCCAAATATGGAGCAATAGAATGCAGCAGAAGCTTGGTATACGGATGTGTAAAGCAGTCTGTCGAACCGTGAAATGTACGGTCTTCGATAATCTTACCGCAGCGCATCACCATCACACGGTCTGCAAGATATAGCGCAACGTCCAGATCATGGGAAATGAAAAAGCAAGTCATTTTTCGCTCCTGATGGAGTCGCTTCAGCAAATCAAGAATATGTTTACGAACCAGGACATCCAGCCCACTGACTGCTTCATCAAAAATCAACACATCCGGTTGAGCCGCTAACGCTCTTGCAATACATACACGTTTTTGTTGTCCACCGGATAGCTCATGAGCTTTTCGCAGCTTGATCTCTTCGGGAAGCTCCATCATGGTAAGAAGATCATTGATTTCCCGTTCTTCTTCCTTTTTGCTGAGTTTTCTGAAATTGCGAATTGGCTCTGCAATGATTTGATATACCGTAAAGCGAGGGTCCATTGCTCCCTTGCCATCCTGAAGAATCAGCTGTATTTTAGATCGCAGTACCTGCTTTTGCTTGCCCCGGCAGAGGGAAATGTTTTTTCCTTCAAACAGTACCTCTCCAGAAGATGGAACCAGAAGGCCGCACATGAGCTGAGCCAAAGTGCTTTTACCAGATCCGCTTTCTCCTACCAAAGCGCAAAATGAACCATTCTGAATAGTAAAATCTACATGATCAACGGCCAGAAGCTCGTTGCTTGTGCCTTGTTCGTGAAATTCTTTTGATAGGTTGTTGACTTTAATCATGATTCCGCCCCTTTCGTGAAAGCACAGGAAAGGGAGTAAGCTTCAATCAGCGACCTTGTATAAGGTTCTGTGGTATGATCGAAGACAGATTGAACTTCACCGGATTCTATAATTTTTCCTTCTTTCATCACCAACATGTTTCCACCTAATTGAAGAGCTGTTGCGAAATCATGAGTTACCATAAGAATCCCAACTCCATTTGCTTTCATCTGCGAAAATAAATCTATGATTCCATTTCTGTGAATCACATCCAAAGCAGTTGTCGGCTCATCGGCAAGCACGAATTTTGCATCAAGCATCATAGCCATTGCGATAATGACACGCTGAAGCATTCCTCCGGAAAGCATATGGGGGTATGCTCTGTATACCCTGTCAGGATCATCTAAGCCTACATCATGCAGAAGCCGCAGAATATAGTTGTAACGCTGCTGGCGGGATTTGTCGGAATGAAGCCGTAGCGTTTCATCCATCTGTCTGCCAATACGCATAGAAGGGTCCAATGCAGTCATCGGATTTTGCGGGATATAGACAATCTGGTTTCCGTATATTCCTCGTCTCTGCTTTTCTGACGAATTCAAAAGATCAGTCTCGCCGAAGAAAACGGAACCCGACACCTTAAATTTTTTAGGGTCCAATAAGTTTAGCACCGCACTACAGGTCATTGTTTTGCCGCTGCCTGACTGGCCTAACAAGATCAAAGACTCTCCTTCTTTGATTGCAAAGGATATTTCAGAAACCAAGTTATCCGTGCCTGACCGAAGATTAATGCTTAAATGATCAATCACAAGTGATGGCATCATAGGCTGTCCTCCTCCGGCATCAGAATATCACGGAGTGCTTCTCCAAATAAATTGAAGCCTGCTGCCGTTACGAAGATGCACAAGCCTGGATAGATTAGCAATTCCGGATGAGAGTAAAGCGCTGTCCTGGCATCATTTAACATGGCACCCCATTCCGGTGTGCCGGAGGGAAGGCCAAGTCCGAGGAAAGCAAAGCTGGAAACCATAATGATGGAAGAAGCGACACCAGTGGAAACATACACAAGAAACTGTGGCAGAATGTTAGGAATCAGATGTCTGAAGACCAGCTTTCCTGTATTGCACCCAGAAATCCGGGCTGCCAGGATATAATCTTTACCCATTTCTTGAACGGAATAAGATCTGACAATACGAACAAACCAAGCCCAGGTCGCTATCACAACAGAAACGGCAATGTTTTGGAGTCCGTTCCCCAGAACTCCTATGACAGCAATAGCAATGATAAGAGAAGGAAAAGCAATAAACACATCACAGAGTATAGTAATGAAATGGTCTGCTTTTTCTCCAGCACAGGCGCTAAAAGTACCGACAATCAGACCAATCACAGACAAAATCAGCAGCACAGGTAAACTGATTCCGATGGAATATCTGGCTCCATACAGCAGCCTTGATAAGGTACACCTGCCCAATTGATCTGTTCCAAGAGGGTATTCTGCGTCAGGCTGAGCATACTTTTGCGATAAATTCACCAATTCAGGGTCGTGAGGCGAAAAAGCAGGTGCTGCAATCGCAATTACAATCACAATAGCAATCAGGCACAGACCGATGATTGCCTGCGGCCTTTTGAGTAGCTTATGTATCATTTTCTTCCCTCACCATCCATGGACAAAGCAGACGGTTGATTATGTCTGCCATGAAATTTGCGACGACAAAAATTGCTGCAATGACGACTATACAGGTAGAAACTGCAATCGTATCTGCTGCAATCACACTGTCCACCAGATAAGTTCCGATTCCCTTGATTGAAAAAACACTTTCGATTACCGCCCCTCCGGCAATTAGAAAGCCGAATTGCTGAAAGAAAATTGTAACAACAGGCGGTAAGGCATTTCGCAGAATGTGGCATACCAGAATTCTGTTGGCAGATAGTCCACGGGCTTTTGCAAACCGAACATAATCAGAAGATAATTCAGCCAGAAGAGAGGAACGCATAATTCGGATGAGTGAACACGAACTGGGAACCGCCAGGGCAAATGAAGGTAGTAAAAAGCCCCTCCAACCTGGACTTGGTAAGACACTGAACCATTTCAGATGAATCGCAAAGAACAGTAGAAGAAGGAATCCCAGCCAGAAAGTTGGCACACAAATACCGCAGATAGTAATGCCTCTGGTAACCTGATCGAAAAGGCGGTTCCGCTTTCTGGCACAGAGCAAACTAATCGGAACGGTGAGCACGATAATCCATAGAATGGCCATCCCTACAAGAGATGTGGTCGTAGCCAGATACTTGTGCAGATCCTTTACAATCGGTTGATGAGTGGTCAAAGAAGTCCCAAGTTCTCCTGTAAACATTCCGGAAAGCCACTGAATATATCGCACAGGGAGAGGTTGATCCAATCCCATTTCCACCCGAATCATCTCAATCTGTTCCGGCGTAGGATTGGATACGCCTCGGTGTGCAATAATTTCTGCAGGATCTTTTCCGGACCAAGCAATCAACAAAAAACTTAGAATGCTGACGCCTACCAGCACAATGAGGAAGCTAATGATCCTTTTTCCAATATATTTCTTCAAATAATGCACCTCCTCACATCAGAAATCAGTTAGACATAGTTAACCAAATGCCTTTATGTTACCCTTCAGTGCGGTCTGCATCTGAAGGGTGACCTGCTTAGTAGTTAAATTTCTCTGCCAGATTGGACTTTTCAATCATCTTTCTATATGTGGGCGACTGTTTCAGCAGATGAGCATGTTTTCCACAGGCTTCTACCGTACCTGCTTTCATAACGACGATCTTATCTGCATTTTCAATAGACTTCAGTCTGTGTGAAATAACAATCACGGTCTTGCCTTGAATCAAATGATTTAATCCAGTCTGTATCTGGACTTCTGTTTCCACATCTAACGATGCAGCAATCTCATCCAGAATGATAATTGGAGCATCCTTCAGGATTGCTCTGGCAATGGACAGCCGCTGACGTTCTCCGCCGGAGAGTTTGGCTCCATTTTCCCCGATTATTGTCTGGTAGGTGTCTGGCAGACGGCTGACAAACTCATTGCAACCAGCCAGTTTTGCAGCTCGTATTACTTCTTCGTCAGAAGCATCCAGCCGCCCAAGGCGAATATTTTCCATAATAGAAGTATTAAATAGAATGACTTCCTGAAAAACAATGGAAACATACTTGAACAAGCTATCAGTGTGAATTTCTCGTATGTCGGTTCCTCCGATCTGAACGGTACCGGAATCTGCATCATATAGTCTGCTGATGAGCTTAAGCATTGTTGTTTTTCCGCAGCCGCTGGGACCGACCAATGCGGTTACCTGTCCTTGCTCCGCCGTAAAGGATGCATGGCGAATCACCGGGGTGTCTTTCTGGTAGGAAAAACAAACATCCTTTATTTCTACATTGAAATCTGAAAGGACTGCCTTTTCTCCACCCTGAAGTTCATGATTCTTGATTTCACCAATCCGGGCAATTCTTGCGTCCAAATAAAAGATTTCCGTCAGATAGAGCAAAACACCACCCATGGCCCCGCTGAGTTTCGCCGCCATAATAATATAGCCCAGAAGAATCAGGGTACTTACCTGACCGGAGGCGAGCATTGAAAGGCCAACAGTCGCCGTGATTCCAATAGGAAGAATAGATAAAGTCTGGCCGATTGTAACAGGAATCGTCTGGATGATCTGAGCTTTCCATTGAAGATTTTCTGACTCATCCAACTGCTGGTCCATTTGAGCTTCTACTTTTTCTTTCAACCCATAGCTTTTAATTTCCTGATTCAGTTCGATTGCATTCTGAAAGCTTTCGGAAATATCTCTCAACTTATCATAATGTTTATTTACATCTCTGACCTGCAGTTTCTTTGTCAGGAAAAGAACCGAAGCAGAAGTAAGAACGGGAAGCAATACACAGAGACCTAATTTCCAATTCATGATCAGAAGGGCTACGCTGATAACCAAAAAGTAAATTGCAAACCCTATGGAATTAGCCACTGCGTTCGCAAAAGCATGCTCAATCGAAGCCACATCTGCCATGATTGTTTGAGCAAGGTCAGACAAATTGTGCTTTGAAAAATAGGATAGGGGCAGTTTGGAAAGCTGTTCCGCCAGATCAATTCTTAAATTTGCAGATTCCTGGTAGGTTTCATCATAGGTCGTTTTATAGTTATAGTTAATAACTAAGTACATCACCAGGGTCGCTGCCAGCATAAACAGGAGATATACCACCGGTTTCCCGGTATTTCCATTCAACAGCCTGTCTGCAAA
>ERZ779898.890-NODE-890-length-11670-cov-2.145588_pt1 | contig 11670 bp, 10 predicted proteins | sample MGYA00511902_ERZ779898 | MGnify/ENA primary metagenome ERZ779898 (study PRJEB29588, sample SAMEA2144588) | human gut metagenome | biome: human gut; feature: human-associated habitat; material: faeces | place: Denmark | collected 2008/2010 ...
ACATAAAAATCTATAAAAGATTCCTCGTTATCGCCAATACTTTCAACAGCTATTTTGCTAATTTCAGTTTCAAAACAATCCTTCAAATCTATATCTATAATTTCATCAACTGAGCCTAATGTGATATGAGGAATATAGTATTGAGGCAAATCTTTGTTTAATAATCTATGATATATATCTATACTAATATTTCTGATAATATCATTTCCCTCTACTATATTTAAAAATATATAATATTTATTTATCCTTTTATCTTTTAGAAAACTTATTCCTTTGCACTTTATATTAAATCTATTATAACTTTTACAAATATCAGATAGAAAGAACTGGGCTGGCATACGATTTTGCCGTAATGGATAATGAGGAAAGGCTCTCAATCAGTGAAGACCGCCGGAAACTGATCAGTGAGCAATACTGTGCGATGGAGGATACGTTTTATGTCGGCATGTAAGTGGATGGCAGATATGCTGCTGGCGATGTTTACGGTATATCTCTTTTTCCTTTATTTATATAATTCATAAATTAATCTCCAATACAACTTACTATCTGTTGTTGTAATATCACAAAATTACTAACTAATAAATTATATATTTTAGATTTCCTTCCTCCTGTACTTTTGTCGGAAATTCCGACAGAAGTTTTCTCTTCAAGTTCCCCTTCTTTAAAAATGTTGCTAATATGTTCACTTATAGTTGCATGTTTTACATCAAATAATTCTTCCATTTGTGCTTGAGTAAGCCATACAGTTTCTTCTTTTAAGTTTACTTCTAATTTTACACCTTGATTTTCAAATAAAATAATCTCATTCTTTTTTTCTTCCATAAGAACACATCCTTTTTAAATAAATTTTAGTCCTTATATTATATTTATTCTTATATATAAAATTAATCTCTGTTTTGTGAACTAATTCTAAATTCAAAATTAGTTATCATTATAACCATGTTCTATCGTATTTAAACATTTTTTCCAATATTGTTCTCTTTTATATATTTTTTCAGTATCATAAGATAGTCCAAAATACTCAAGTAATGTAAAAGTAAAATATTTTTCAAAATATTTTTCACCATTTTGTTTGTATAAGTTTTCCAATCTTACATTTCCACCATGTTTTGAGCTTAAATAATTACCCCATCTTTGAGCAACACCATATTGACCTGTAGCTGAACCAATATATAGTTTTCCATTAGAAGTATCTGTAAGGCAATAAATACCAGTAATTTTTTTCAAAGCTTCATAATATGTTGGCATTATTTTGCCCTCAAAAATGTCATTTAATTTTTTGTAAGGTAAATTAACATTATCATATCCTTCAAATTGTTCTCCACTATATATACATGGTAATATTTCTATTACTTCTTCTTTATTGTTTAAATAGGATAAGTTAAATGTATATCTTCCCATTGTATTACCTTTATGAAATTTCATTATTAATCTTCCAAAAAGAGGTTTATATTTTTCTAAAATCTCAACATTTGATCTTCTATTTTCAGGAACATCTAAAATTGTAGCTGCAGAAATAAATAACCATTCATCATAAGATTTTCGTACAAAACTAAATACTTTTTGTCCGACATGAAAATTACTCTGAGAACCATATTTTGGCCAATATGAACAATCATTTATTCCGCTTTGCTTTTCTTTTTCTGATAATGATAACCATTTATCAATATATAATTGTCCATTTCTACCTTCTGACATATTTAATTCAATTTTACAATTATTTATTTCTTCTTTACTTAAATTAAAAATATTATTTAATTTTATTTTTTCCATATTCGTACCTCAAATTATCTTTTTTACAATTTTTTTTCATAATACTGTATCCTTTTTAGGAATAAAGAATTTACTCATATCATTTTTTTCAAGAGTAAGTAATGCTACTTTGTTTTTTATTCCACCACCATAACCTGTTAGATTTCCATTTGTTCCAACAACTCTATGGCAAGGAATAATAATACATATTGGATTCCAACCAACTGCTCCTCCAACTGCTTGACTAGACATTCTTTTTATCCCTCTATTTTTTGCAATAGTTTTAGATATATCATTATATGTTAAAGTTTTTCCAAAAGGTATATTATTCATTATATATACTACTTCTTTTCTAAATGATGTTAAATTATTTATTTTATATTCTGGTGTAAAATCTGGTTTCTTGCCACTAAAATATATATCAAGCCATTTGCTTGTTTCTTTAAATATTGGTAATTCTTTTTCTTCACAATTTATTTCATGTTTTTGTATATCTCTTGAGCCTTCAAACCATAAACCTGTTAAATATTTACCATCACTATTCATTAATATATCTGAAAATCCGTTTGGTGTTTGATATTTATATTTGTATACCATAAATATATTCTCCTAACATCTTATATAATTATATCACAAAACAGTTACATTAAAACAATCCATTTATTATACTTATTTATCCCTATTATCCTAAATGAATATATAAAAGAACGTGCTCAAGATGAGATTCCTCATTGATATTCTTTTATAATTTTAAATCATCAAGTTTCATATTTGGAATACCTATATATACATCTCTATTTCCATCTAACTTATGTACTTTTATTATTGAATAATTTTCATAATGATATTCAGTACTTCCTCCATCTTTATAGATTTCTGCCTTTATTACTTTCCCATCTTTTTCATCCTTATTTGCTTTTTGTATAATTCCATCTATTGTCATCTTTCCACTCTTTAGAGAGTCTTCTAATGACATTGTTTTATTATTTAAAGTTACATTTACTTCATCTAATCCATAAAAATATAAATTATAATCTTGTTTATCTGAGCTTAAATTTTTATTGTTTAATATTTTCTTTTTTGTTATATCATTTGATTTTTTTACTGTTATTGTAAAATCTTCATATCCTTCTGTTGATATTTTATCCGTATTAATTTGTGCGGGATATGATTCCATGATATATCCAGTATAATAAATAACAACTTTTCTTCCAATTCCATACAAATAATCTATGTGGTCTGTTCCATAATTAATTTTAATTTTGTCTGCTGATTTTCTTTCTATTTCATCTTCGTTTGGCTCTACTATCATGTATGTTGTTGTTTCTTCTAATATTGTTCCTACAAAACTACTATATTGTGGAGTTGCTATATTTTCTAAACTTTCTCCGTTAGCTTGTATTATATTTTCTTTATTTATTGCTCCAAATAAAACTGCAACATTATCAATATTTAATACCATAGTTTTGTCGTTAGCTTCTAATATATTACAATTCAAAAATTCTTTACAATTAGTTTCTCCATCTAATTGAGGTAAATATTCTTCACCTATGAACATATTTATTTTTCCTATTGATTTGTTTAAATCTCCTGCATAATCAATAAGTAGATTAGATTTACCATATAAGACATTACCAAACTTAACTAATTTTGTTGCATCTATATCTTTTGTTGTTATTTTTAAATCTTTTAGTTTTATTCTTTCTTCATTATCTCTAGGTGTTTCTTCTACATTACTATATATTTTCTTACCAAAAACTTTAATTTCAATACCATCTATATAACCATCATCTATGTTTTCATCTAATCTATGATATTTAGTAATACTATACAGTAACGTCCTATATTCAACTGTTCCACCATCGTTTAACCTATTTATTTGAATTGGAAACAACAATATTATTAATAATAAAATTACTATTATAATTACAATATTTTTCTTTTTCATAACCTCACCTTTACCTTTCTATTATTTAGATGCTTTTTTCTTTGCATTTAGTTGGTGTTTTGTTAAAAAATTGTTAATATTAAAAATATAGCTGAGACACTAAACATTCCTATACTTAAATAATTTGTAGTATCCATAATTTGTTCTTCTACTATAGTGTTTTCAGAAAAATCTTCATTTTCTTGTATTATTTCACTATCTTCTAATTTTTCATTTTCTTTATTTTCTGCTTCAATTTCATTTTTATTACTATTAATATTGTTTTGATCATCCTTTATAACTGGTAATTCTTTTTTATCATTTTTTAATATTATTATTCCAAATACAAAAGTTATTATAAACATACTTAAATTGCTTAATGTTATTTTTAGTGTATGAATTGCTTTATAATATCTCCATTTCACAGTATTCGTCGACTCTCCTAATAAACTTCCTATTTCTTTAAAAGTTAAATTTGATAATAGCTTTAAAGAAACTACCTCTTGTTCTTTAGGATTTAAACTATTTATTAATCTATTATAAGAATCTTGACTTATAAATTTGTATATTTCATTATTTTCATCTTTAATACTATAAATATCTTCTAAATTAACATTTATTTTTTGGAGAAAACAATCCTATTTTATCATAATAATGTAATGTACGCTTATTAACATTATGCAATTTTGCAAATTGAGATGTTGTTAAATTAAGAAAATCTTTATTCATAATATTTCCTCTACTTATTATATTATTGATAGTTCATTATCTATATATAATTATTTCATATATTTTTCATAAATTTCTTTATTAATTTCAAATTCTGGCGCACCACTAGAACCAGCTCCTACTTCATATTTGTCAAAAACTATTACAATATTTCCGTTTTCAGAAAAATAAAAATTTTGGTCATCATCTATTTTTCTAAAACTCCAATCTTTTGATTCTTCATCAAACCAATATACAATGTTTTCATCTTCTTCCATTCTGGAAATCATCTGTCTCTTTATCTCTTCACTTATAGCATTTTTATATCCATCATTTTCAAATAAGTCCGATATTTTAATTATTTTATCAGTGTTTTTATCTATATGGTAATATTTATATTCAAGGCTACTGCTAGCTGCTACTTGAGATATTGTTAATTTTAATGTAAACCAATTATTAGTATTTGTTATTATTTCTGGATTAATTCTTATTGAAAGATGATTTTGCGGATTTTTTTCTGAATAATACTTATCAATAATTCTCTGTGTAAGTCTTCTTATATCTTCATTTATAAGGTCATTAGACTCACTTATTGTATTATCAGCATCTTTTATGCTAGGTATATCAGCATTTAATTCACTATTTCCCTCTTTATCAAAATAATTTCTTATTGTAATTACTTTAACAATATTTCCTATTATAGGTAACTCTTGCATAGCATAAGATATTTTAGGACTTATATTAGGAAGTACTATAAATGTTAATAAAATCAATGCTATTGCAAATCTTAAACTATATCTCCTAGCTAAATTAAAATTAGTTTTCTCATTTTTATCTGTTAAGTTTTCTAAAGTTTCATCTATAGATTTGTAAAATTTATTAGGTGCTTTTATATTTTCATCTTTAGCAATCTTTTTTATTTTTCGATCATCTAAAAAATTCATATATTTATAACCTCCTTAATTTTTTCTCTACCTCTTGATAATTGCTTTTTAACTGCATCTACATTTGTACCAGTTATTTTACTTATTTCTTTTATAGACATATCTTCATAATAAAATAATGTTATTGTTGTTCTATAAGGTTGATTTAATTTTTGTACTGCATTCCAAAGAGTTAAATTTGAATCTATATCTTCTTTATCAGCCTCGATATTTTCTTCTATATCTACATAATTTTTATTGTTTTTTAATATTTCAAGAGAAGTATTGGTTACTATTTTATATATCCAAGGCTTAAATTTTCTTTTATCTGTTAAATTTTCTAAATTTTTATAAGACTTATAAATAGCTTCTTGAACCGCATCTTCTGCATCCGCTTCATTTTTTAATATACTATATGAAAGTCTATACATACCATTTTCTAAATCTTTAATATTTTTACAAAACCATTCTTTTTGGTCTACTATTAACATATTTGCCTCCTTAATCTACTGCATTTTGGCATAACCAATTACTCCACTCTTTATAGTATTTTGCATAAATATGAACATTGTCACTCGTATAATTTGAATTTAAATTTCCATTGTCATCATCAAATTTCTCATTTATATCTATATAAAAAATTCTTTTATTATCTGCAAATTTAGAAATTTGATCATTAAATTTATTTATATTTGTATTATTTACTATACTGTCTTTATCCGATTTCTTCGATGCTACATGTAAATTTGCTTGTATATATATTATAGCACTACTTTGACTATCTTTTATATAATCCACTAATTTTTTATAATTTTCTAAAGTTTGATTTGTATTATATCCTAATTCATTTATACCTAGCATTATATATATTTTTCCGAACTTCTTTGAACTCAATAACTGTTCTAGATTAAGTTTTCCTACTTTTGGAACAGAGACGGTCTTGCTAAATACATTATATACACTCATTCCTGTATATGCAAAAAATGTAGCATTATTCAAATCCCCATATTCTGATATTCCTATTGTTCTAGAATCTCCTATAAATAAAGCATCATTAAAATATGACTTTTCTACTGAGTGTTTTTTACTTATGTTTGACTCTTCTTTATTTTCTTTTATATTTTCATTTGTAATATTTGTCTTACTATCTTCTTGATATTGTACTACATTATTTATTTTATCTTCTTTTTTAGTTTCATTCAATATATTATTATTTGAAAGTGCAATTGAATCACTTTTTATACTTTTTACTAAAAAAAATCCTCCTATAATTAAGACTATTAAAATTATAACTATTCTTTCTTTTTTCATACTTTTTCTTCCTCTTATACTATATTTACAATCAATTTTATAAGTTTAATTTACATTAAATAAATGATTGCATAAGAAAAGTTTAATGTAAATTATTAAGTTTCTTCTAAAAACTAAAATATAAAAATGGATTATTTAAGCCTATATATAAGTAATAGATTGAACCACAGAAAATGGTTAATAATATTAATTTCTGCAACAAATTATTTTGTTTTGATAATAATAGTTTTTCTGGTAATTTAGTAGCACATATTATTCCAACTATTATTAGAATTCCATAAATTTTTGCATATTTAACAAAATCCAGCAAATACAAACCTTCACTCCATGTAAATAACTTACTAAACATTATTCCTAATTGTTTTATATCTGTTATAGCAAAAATTGACCAAGATATTGGGATTAATAATAACATATATAAATGTCCAAAAAACTTATATTTATCTAAATACTTCTTTATCAATAACTTTTCTATAACAATTATTAAACATATAAATAAGCCCCATAATATAAAATTATAATTTGCTCCATGCCATAATCCTGTAAGAATCCACACTACTAACAAATTTAAAATAGTTCTTATTTTTCCTTTTCTATTACCTCCTAATGGAATATATATATAATTTTTAAACCAATTTCCCAAACTTATATGCCATCTTCTAAAAAATTCTGTCATACTTGTTGATAAGTAAGGCGTCTCAAAATTTATAGGAAGTTTAAATCCCATAATTTTCCCAAGACCTACAGCCATAAAAGAATATCCACAAAAATCAAAATATATTTGTAAAGAATATGCTATTACACCTAACCAAGCAAGAACTGTAGAAATACTTTCAATTCCAATCATAGAAATATCATTCCATAGACATCCTATTCTATTTGCTAATAATACTTTAAATCCTAAACCTAAAATAAAATATTTTACTCCGATTATAATATTTGATTTGTTATTTTTTCTATCATCCAATTGTCTACTTATATTGTTATATGATACTAGTGGACCTGATATTAATTGTGGAAACATAAGTACATACGTTGCATATTTAATTATAGATTTTGCTGGCTTACATTTTTCATTATATATATCAACTATATATGATATTGATTGAAAGGTATAAAAGCTTATTCCTATAGGTAATAATAAGTTTAATGGTTCTATATAGACATCACTTATGTTTGATATAATTGAAATTATAAAATCCGAATATTTAAAGAATATTAACCATATTAAATTATATATAATTCCAACTATTAAGATTTTTTTATTTTTATTTTTTTCTAGTTTTTTTCCTATAATATAGTTTAATAAGATTGCAATTCCCAAAAGTAAGACATAATGCGGATGTTCCCATGCACCTATTATATAAAATATTATACTACCTATTAGCAAAACATAATTTTTATATTTCGTAGGAGATACAAAATACAAAATTAAAAATAATGGTAAAAAAATAAATATAAACTCTAAGCTACTAAATATCATTAATAATCCATCTCCTATTTTAATACTACTTTTTAGATTATTTTAAAGATATAAAAGTGACAAAGAATTTATATTTATTTTAAAATGTTGTTAATCTTTTATAAATATTAAGTTATTGTTTATTTTTTCTCTTTACTACAAATTTATCAAGGCAAGCAATTGTGGCAGGTAATATAATTAATATTAAAACTGTTGCACACAATACTCCCTGTGATAAAGTGTTACATAGCATTGATACAATACCACTAGAAAATTTTCCTACCAATAATGTTGCAATAATTAATATTGAAGAAGATGTAAGAATTGTGTGTATTGATTTATTATAAGCATTTTTTACTGATTCTTTAACATTTAATTTTTCTCTTGATTCTATATAATATGAAGTATATACAATTGCATAGTCTATAGTTGCTCCCATTAATATACTTTGAACAACTAGCAATGCAATAAAGTATACATGTTCTCCAATCATTCCTAATATTCCCATGGTCATATATACTGCACACTGAATAATTAATACAAGTACCAGTGGTGTAGTAAATGATTTAAAAGTAAAAGCAACAACTATAAATATAGTTACCATTGTAAGAATTGATATATAATTAAATTCATTTTCAAAAGTTTTGCTCATTTCATAAGACATTAATGAATCTCCAATTATATAACTTTCTGTTCCTTCTAAATTATCATAAATTTTTTGTATAAACTCGTAAACCTCATCGGATTCCAAATCAAATTTAGTATTTATTATTACTCTTGAGTAATTACTTCCAATTAGTTTTTCTTTATTATCTTGTATTATATTTTTAGCTTGCTCAACTTTTTCTCTCATATTGTTATCTATAAAGTCATTAAATCTACTATCTGTAAATACTTCATCATTTACATAATTTATAAAATCTTCTATAGATATTGCCCAGTTATTTTGATAATATTTTTCGCTTCCATAGTAAATATATAAAATATCAATAGTATCCTTATCCATAGAATTTGTTAAATTTGAAATAATTCCAAAAATTTCTTCTGCATTATATTCTGTTTTATTTATTACTGAATTCATAATTCCATTAATTGTATTTAATTTTAATGTCTGTTCGTTACTAATTTTATTTGAATATTTTTCATTTTTAACAACATCATTTAACATAAATTCTACAAAGTCTTTTAATGATGAACTCATATTACTATCAATATTTTTAGCTGAATATAGTGAGTATAAAAGCTTCACATCATCATTTTCTAAACCTAATAAATTTGAAATTTCATTAGCTGAATATTTTTTATTATTAATTACACTTTCCATTACTTTATCAATTAATTTTAAATTGCTTACTGTATCTGCTTTTATGCTTCCCTTTAATTCACTATCTTCTTTATGTTGTAAAATAAAGTCTACAAAATTTATTGGTGTTATTTTCAACTTAGTTGTTTGTAAACTATATAATGTATATATCATCTTTGTTTGATTAGTATCAATTCCTACTAAATTTGATAATTCTTTATATGAATATTCTTTGTTATTTTCAGTGCTATTCATTATTTTATATGCCATTTGCAGTTTATTAAGATTTTCTTTATTCATATTGCTAGATATTTGCTCATTACTGCTATTATCAAGAATAAATTTAACAAACTGATATGGGGTTTGCTTCCAATTCTTAGTATTTCCTTTGGTATAATTATATAGTCCATATATTTGATATGTTTGTTTAGTATTTATATTAAATATTTTAGAAATTTGTGTTGCAGTATATTTACTAGGGTTTAAGCTATCATCTATTATTATCTTTATTAATTTAATATTACTTAATGAAGTTTTATCTAAATTATTTGATAAATTATCTACCATTAAATTAATAAATTCTTGTGGTGTCATTTGATAATTATCTGGTAATTGTAAGGTTTTATAAACGGTATCTACTAATCCATTACTTATATTGTTAAATATATAAGATAGTCCTTCTCTATTCATCTTTGTTGTATTAATGTTATTTTCATTTTTTGCAAATACTGATACTTTATTTATTGCACTTATATCAACACCATCTAGATAATTTGTATTATTTTTTAAATAATTAACAAAGTCAATAAACTCTGATATCTTTAAAGTGGTACCACTATCTATTGTCGTATATTTTAATAATAATAGTTGTTTAACTAAATTTTCATCAATTCCAAATAAGCTTGATAATTCTTTTGAATTCATATTTTTTTCAATTATATTTTTATTACTCATTGTTTGTAATAATTTTAAATTGGTAATTGTATTACTATCAAATTTATTAGAATAGTCTTTATTAGTTAATACATTATTTACAACAAAATTTGAAAATTCATTAATTGAAAGTTTGTTATCCACTCCATATATGCTGTAATAATATAAATATAATTTATCTACTGTATTTTTATCAATTTCAAATAAATTTGCCATTTCTGTTGAATTCATGCTTTTTGCTATTGTGTTTTTATTTAAAAATTTATTTAAAGTAGTTAAACTATCTTTTGCAGATTTTGGTATATTACTAGAATAGTTCTCATTAGTTAAAACATCTTTATTTATAAAATTAACAAAATCTTTAATTGGTAATTTTATATTAACTTTATTTGAATAATAATATATAAATAAGTTATAAGCATCATTTTTATCTATCTCTAAAATATTAGCAATTTCACTATATGTTCTCTTTTTATTCATTTCACTAGTAGATGTAAATTTTTTTAATCTTTCTATATTGTTTTTTGTATTATTATCTATTTTAGAAGAAAGATTTTTATTATTTAAAACATTATCTTCAGTAAATTTTATAAATTCATTAAATGTCATTGTCTTGTCTTTATTATCATTGTAATAATTATAATATAAAATTTTTAATAAATAATCATCTATTTTTGTGTCTGTATTTAATTCTTCTAGTTTATCATTAAATTCATCATATTTTAGCTTTTCTCCAATGGTATTTCCATATGCTAAAACCTCATCTACCTTTTTAGTATCTTCTAATTCTTTTAAATATTTATTTACTTCTGTTGATTTCTTTTTATCTCCCCAGATGACATTAAAAGATTCTCCTTTGTCTCTGTTAGAGTATATTCCAAGAAGTCCGTTGGTAATTTCATTTCCTACCTGAACCATTCCAATGTTTGCCCCGGCATCTTTAAATTTCTGAATAGATTCTTTGGTGAAATCATATACATCTGAACACATCTTTTCTGTATTATTTACATCCTTTTTCCATGCTTTTGGAACTAACTGAACCGCTGGTTCTGCCCAGAAATCCGAATAATGAAAATCAAGCAGAACTTTCATATCATATTGGGCTGCCTCTTTTGCGATCTCTACACCTGTGGAAACATCATTTTCACCACCGCCATAGGTTTCCCCATCTGCATTAAACGGATCATTCCAGATCCTGATCCTGATATAATTGATTCCATTATCATGAAGTACTTTTAATAACGGTGTCTCATTTCCTTCATAATCATAATATTCGACGGTAATTCTAGCGTGTCTTGGAACAATACCTTCGACGGGTCTGTTGACACTAAGACAGCCTTCACCTTCACCG
>ERZ779898.899-NODE-899-length-11588-cov-4.402324_pt1 | contig 11588 bp, 7 predicted proteins | sample MGYA00511902_ERZ779898 | MGnify/ENA primary metagenome ERZ779898 (study PRJEB29588, sample SAMEA2144588) | human gut metagenome | biome: human gut; feature: human-associated habitat; material: faeces | place: Denmark | collected 2008/2010 ...
AATTTAGCTAACGCTAAATTATCCTCCCAAAAAGCAAAAACTGCAAGGTCATCGGCAGCGCCTTTCCGTTCTCATCGCTGTAGCCCTTGTCCTCGAAAGAAACCTGAGTGCCCCATGTTCCCATACCTACACGGCAGATAGCTGGCTTCACCTGAGTCTGCTCATATTTGTATGGATTCTCCTGGTTCACCTTCAGTACACGGGTACCGATGTTGTTTGCCATCACGTTCTGAACGTAGTAAGATGGAGTTCCGAATACCTTGTCTGATGTATACTGAATCATATCCGGTGCCCACATACGGTTGTTGAGGTTGGCGAAGATAGGAGCGTAGGATGCCATGGTCACGATGTCAGAGTTGTTCTCGATGCCCATCATATAGACAGCCTCACCGAGTGCAGCATCGAGTGAACCCATATTGCCGAAGCCCTGGGTTACGGCATATTCACCTACATAAATCTCGCTGCCCTTACGGTCGTAGTTATCATACTTGTTGAAGTTCTCGGCAAACCAGGCAGGATTTCTGTAGTAGTGCTCGTCGAGGAGTTCTACGCTCTCGTTGCTTTCCCACTTAGGATTGTCATCGCCCCAAGCCACCACGTTACCGATGAGGTGCATCTTAGGATATTTTGCCAGAACCGCATCCTTGAACTTCTTGAAGCGCTCGTAGTAATGGTCGCTCTGAGCCGCAGGATCCGGCTGGTTGTTCTCATTACCAATCTCCAGATACTCGATATTGTATGGTTCCGGATGACCGTTCTTAGCACGGAGCGCACCATATTTAGAGGTAACAGGACCGTTGGCATACTCCAGGGCATTCATGCACTCATCAATCCAAGGCTGGATGCTGTCTACAGGAGTCATACCGCCGTGCCACAAACCTACGTTTACAACATAGAGAGGCTTGGCGTTCAGATCCTCGGCAAGCTGCAGATACTCATCGAATCCCATACCGTCGCTGGTACGGTAGCGCCAGTTTACGTTCTTATGGCCCGGACGTTCTTCGATAGGACCGATAGTCTTCTCCCAATGGAAAGCATTCTCAGGAGATTCCTGTCCCTCTACGTAGCAACCGCCAGGGAAGCGGACGAACTTAGGATGGATGTTATAGAGAAGCTGAGCCAGGTCAGGGCGCAAGCCATTCTCGCGATTCTTGAAAGTAGGAGGGAAGAGGCTTACTACATCGAGAACGATGGTACCCTTTCCGTCGGCTACGAGTTCAAACTGAGCCTTGGCGTCGTTTCCGTTGGCTGTCAACTCAGCCGTATATTTGGTCCACTTCTTGCCAACCTTGGCATTGAGGGTGGTTTCTGCGTAAACCTTATCGCCCTTGGCGTTGGTGAGGCGAGCCTTCAATCCGCCCTTGTAGCTACCCTTAGCCCAGAAAGAGAGTTTATAGGTTCTGCCCTGCACGGCGTTGATTCCCCAGAAACCCTCATTGATGAGAGAGGCTGTAGCTGCAGGCTTGGCAGCGATGGTCAATTGGAGTGCCTTGCCCTGTGCATTGTTGAGCAAACCCTTATTGATGAGTTGTGTATTGATTTTTGCACCTTCCTGAGCGGCAGTTTTCCAGGTAGGAATATTCTTGTCATCGTCTTCGAAAGAACGGTTGCTGATGAGTTCGGCATAGAGACCGCCATCTGCAGCATGGTTGATATCCTCGAAGAAGATACCATAGAGGTTAGGAGATACCTTGATACCTGGGTTAGAGGCATCTACATTGATGGTAACCTGTGCGTTGGCTGCCAAAGCTGAGGCCAACACTGCTGAAAGTAAAATCTGTCTTTTCTTATTCATTTCTTATTCTTAGGTTTGTTTGTTTACTTGTTGGTTGGCATGAAACCAAGCTAAGCCTGAATTCATGCCGCTATTAATACACAGTTGCAAAAGTACACAAAAAACACAAAGAAGAGGTGGACAAAAAGCGAATTATAGTGTAAAAGGTGGATTTTCTGATGAAAATCCACCTTTTTGTCGATTAACTTTGTGTATATTAGGCTTTGCGAAAGAATAGAAAGTGTTGGTAGACTTCCTGCGGAAGTTGGGAACAGAATTCGTTAAACAAACCAAAATCTAAAACTTGAACCAATTTGAACAAGGCGGTTTATAATTAAATTGTGTAACTTTGCATCCATAAATGAGATTCTAATTTCTATTATAAAATATGAATGACAGTTTAATTAATTATTCAATTTATGTAAGTTCTCTTTAAAAGTGTAAAGTTCTATAATTATCAAATATTCATAAACTATGAAGAAAAAGCAAATGAAAGCAAGTCTATTACTTGCGTCTTTATTGACGTTGGGTTTCTCGGTAACTGGGTGTACAAATGACGATTATGATTTTGACCAGATTGATGCTACGATGGGATTTGGTAGTGGCGAATTGGAAATACCTGCCAGTTCTACCATGAACATTCCTTTGTCTGATATCTTGGAACTCGAAGAGAATGGTAGTGTGAAGATTGCCGCAAATGGTGATTATCTGTTCCAATTGACAGGTTCTGGTGCATCATCTGCTTCACCAATGATTTCTCCTATTGTTCTGAGGGGTAATTCTTATTCTAATACGCTAACCTTAAATGCCAATTCTGCTGCCAAGTGTACCCGTGCAGCTGGTAGTCATCTCAGTTTTGTCTCTCCTAAGGAGTTGATGTTTAAATATAATGGTACGGATGCTGCTGTGAAGATCCTGAAAAGTGCTGAGGTGGCTGGCGAAATCGAACTGAAGATTAATCTCACTCTTGGTGGTCTTTCTTCTGCCATCACCAATATTGATAAGGCAACCCTCACCCTTCCTGGCTATCTGGAGATTTCACATGTCTCTGGTAATGGCAATGGCGTTCCTATGGTTGATGGTTCGAAGATTACGGTGAAGGATGTTTCTACAAGCAGCAACCTGCAACTCACCATCAAGGCTAAAAAACTGGATTTTGAAAAACAGGATGCCTATGGTAAGGTCGTTATCGGCAATAATGGCTCAATCAGGATGGATGGTTATTTCGCCCTCGGTATTGAGGCTAATGTAACGAGGGTTCCTACATCTGCACTGACCATCGGTGCCAACGTGAATGTCAATGATATTACCTTGAAGTCTGCTACCGGTATCTTCGACCCAGAAATCAATATCTCAAGCTTGGGTGATGTATCTGTGACTGGCGTTCCTGACTTCCTTTCAGAAGATGGCGTAAGAGCAGACTTGGATAATCCTCAGATTATTCTTTCTATCCAAAATGATATGGATGCAGCGGCAAATGTGAGTGCAAAGGTGATTTCTACCAAGAACGGTCAGAACTTGGCTACCGTGCAACTCCCTGAGATGAATATCTGCAAGACTACTGTTGCGCCAGTGACCAAGATCTGTATCTGCCGCCATAAGACTGCAGAACTGACTGCTCAGTATGGTGCTGCCAATGTATATGAGGTGAGCAACCTGGCTACGCTTATCAACAAGCATATTCCAGACCACGTACAGATTACCAATGTAGAGGCAAAGGCTGATCTCAGTCAGGAAATGACTATCGAGTTCGGCCGCAATTATCGTATCGAGCCAAGCTACGAGATTTATGCACCGTTGGCATTTGCCGAGGATGCAGTCATCGAATATGCTGATGATTTCGACGGTTGGAATGATGATCTGGATGATCTGGAATTGTCTGAAGGAACTTATGTTCGACTGACAGCCGATGCGCAGAACCTGGTTCCTGCTACCCTCATCGTAGAGGCAACTCCACTCGGAGTGGATGGTACTGATATCAGTAACCTGATTGAAGTGAATGTCAAGAAGGGTACTGTGAAAGCATCTGCTGATGGCGTGACAGCCGTGAACTCTCCGCTGGAAATAGAACTCCGTGAAAAGGTAAAGGGCGGATTGCAGAAGCTCGACGGACTCTCTTATAAGGTAAAAGGTAAGGCAAGTCATGATGGAACTACCGTGACCGGTATCAACCTCAACTCTGAGAAGCATACCCTGAAGTTGGAAAACATCAAGGTGAAACTCGTGGGTAAGGTGATTGGTAACTTCAATTAATGACAGAGAGTAGTAACAGAATAATAACACACATAAAAGACAAAGAAAATGATGAATAAAATATATAAGCATCTCTTGGCTGCCTCTTTGCTGATGATGGGTGGCACCGCAATGGCTCAGACACTCAATTCCGCTTACTTTACTGACGACTACAAGTTCCGTCACGATATGAACCCGGCTTTTGAGAACAAGCAGAACTATATCACCATCCCAGCTTTGGGTAATATCAATGTCAACCTGCAGGGCAACTTCGGCTACCAGGATATTGTACTGAACAATCCGATGTACGGACAGGAGGCGGGTGCCAAGAAGATGACTTCCTTCATGAATCCTTATATTTCTGTCGATGAGGCGCTGAAAGGCTTCAGCAAGAGCAACAACCGCATACAGGGAGATGTAGGCATCGCCATTCTTTCTGCCGGTTTCAAGGGCTTTGGCGGTTATAATACCATCGAGGTGAATGCCAAGGCATCTTTCGGCGCTTCCCTGCCTTATGAGTTGTTTGAATTTGCCAAGAATACGGGCAATCAGAATTATGAGATTGGTGATGTGAGCATGATGGCTCGCTCTTATGCTGAATTGGCATTGGGTCACTCTCATCAGATTAACAAGAAACTCCGCATCGGTGCTAAATTGAAGTTCCTCTTCGGTGTGGCTGATGGTGATGTTCGTCTGGAAAACCTGCGTGCTGACCTCTCTGGTACAGACAAGTGGATTGTTTCCGGCAAGGCGAATGCCCAGGTTTCTATGAAGGGCTTTACTTATAAGACTTCAAGAGATAAATATAACAACCCGGAGAAGGGGGAGTACGAAAAGATAGATGATGTAGATGTTGATGGCGCAGGATTGGGTGGCTTCGGTATGGCACTCGACCTCGGTGGTGTCTATAAGTTGAACGATAACCTGACCCTGAGTGCTTCTGTTCTCGATTTGGGCTTCATCAACTGGAGCAACAATATGAAGGCTGTGAACAGAGCTGAGAGCTTCGAGTTCAATGGCTTCCATGATACTGCGGTAAGAGAAAACAGCGGTTCTACCATCGATGACAAGTTGGATGATTACGGCGACCAGATTACCGACTTCATCAACCTGAAGGATTTGGGCGACCAGGGTAGCCGTACTACCGCTCTGGCAGCTACGCTCAACTTTGGCGCAGAGTACAGTTTGCCAGCATACGACAAGTTGTCCTTCGGTTTGCTGAGCAGCACCCGCATCAATGGTGATTATACCTGGAGCGAGGGTAGACTCAGTGCCAACTGGAAACCATTGAAGTGGTTGGATGGTGGTGTCAACTTTGCAGTCAGCAGTTTTGCTACAAGTATGGGTTATGTTCTGAATATCCATCCTAAGGGTTACAACTTCTTCATCGGTATGGATCACATCTTGGGCAAGACCAGCAAAGAGTTCATTCCTCTCAGTTCCAATGCCAGCATCGCATTGGGTATGAGCGTTACCTGGTAACAGATAATTGCAGGTTTGAGAAGTAGGAAAATATGATAATAGGAGGTAAACACCAATGATTAGTGTTTGTAAACCAGCTATCTACGAGCAAGTAATCAAAGCGAACACCTCGCTTGATGGCATACTTGACCATATCTATGGCCTTGTCTGTCTTCTTCATCAGATATTCATCCACACGCTCTTTTACCGCTTGCCCTTCGTGGTCCTCGGTATAGCGAGCTTTGCGTTGCTTAGCAGTAAGTCCCTGAACCTTTTGCTTGTCCTTTCCCTCCTCACCATGAAGAGAGAAATCGAGAAAGAGCTGGCTAACGCCATCGGACAACATCATGGTCAGACACTTATAACCAAGTATGCTCTTTTGATGAACATGAGACCAGATTCTTCCTATGAGTTCGGTCGTCATACCAGTCTTAGGTGCATCAGTATCATCAATAATCAAACAAACCGGCTTGTCATGATGAACAGTTGTGCTGCTTGATATCTTCTTTATCAGCTGAAGATTCATTGCATATAGTAACTTGCGCCACTTGACGTTGCCATCATTCATAAAACGATAGAACATGTCTTTATCACAATTGAACAATTTACTCAAGGACGAGTTTGAGTATCGACTCGCATTCTTGACTATAAAGAATGGGAAGAGCATGAGAAGGTTGAGTACCTGCAAAGTAGTGAACTTGCAGTTCTCTTTCTTCTTTACTCCAATCTGGCTGGAGCGTATATTTATATGTTCCATCACACCCATAATGCACTTAATTGCACGATTATCGTCATTTTTTGCGAAAAAGCTTCGCAGATCTGAAATAATTTTTGTATCTTTGCTCACGGCTTTGAAGTTTTATCTTTATTGTTTAGCGATTATAAAGATACTCATTTTCTGTGAGATATACAAACTTTAGAGCCTTTTTTATTCCAAAATTACGCTAAATCACGCTTGTGAATTTTCACTTGCGAAACTTTAGTTAATTAAAAATAATCAAACATGAACAAAAAACTTTACTTATTAGTTCTAGGAGCTGCTTCGCTAGCCTTACAACCAGTAAATGCTAGAAGCCAATTTACTAAAAAGCAAGTAGCGAAGGTGGTTAATACTGATGTCGCAATTAGTCTTGCGACTTCAAGTGACTCTGATCATACAGAAATTATTGTGCCTAATATCATCTCAGTTGTCAAGCCTGCTGATATGCCAGTAGTTTCTTTTGGCAGTAAGAAGGAAGACCAATTGCTTGGATGTGATCTTATTTATAACTCAGATTCGTTGAATGTTTTACCAACCCGAACATTCGATGAGAAGGGACGATTGGCTTATGTGAAATCACCTGATGGAAGTTATGAACGCTATGTTTATACTGAGGATCAGCAAGGCAGAACAGTTAGCGAGGATAAGTATGAGCATAAAGCTTCAGATGAGGCTGGCAAGGAAACACTTCTTTGCAGCAAGACTTATGGCTACGACCATCTTGTAGGCGATGATACCGATGGTAAGGCTTATCTGATGAAAGAGATAACTTATGGTGTAGATTATTTTTCTCAGATTCATTATATTTCTAAAATCAAAGAATACAACTGGTATGAGGCTGGAAACTGCTTCGTTCTTACCGGTCAAAAGAATTATATTAAGGTAACTGTTGAAATCAATGGTGACGTTTGTGAGGCAACAGCCTGGAAAGCAGAAGAATTCAAAGACGGATGGGGAAATTGGAGTAAAATCATAGAACAGGTGTGGAATGTGACAGACAATTCTACCATTCATAAAGACTATAGATTTAGTAGTTCTTCGGTGAGCGGAAACAAAAAAGAGGTGACTTCCGCAAACGGATATACTACTATCATCAATTATAACTATTCTGCAGACAAAGGAGGTTCATGGATTCTTACTGATAAAACGGTTAAGACAGATAATTATGATGATCCATGGATTTACGATGGTAAACATCGTGAATGTATCACCTATACCTATGATCGTGAAAAGAAGGAATTCATACAGAATCGTTATGATGCTTATGACTGGATACGTCAAAATCCGAACATCTTGCAATGGACTTATAAGTATGGTGGAGATATGACTCGTAAATTCTTGGAGTATGATGATGCAGGAAATCCCGTTAACTATGGTGTATATCCTTTTAAGGATGGAAGATATTGTTCTGAAATATATAAACATATAGGTAGCAGTTCTCAAGAATTGGATGAAATCACCTGGGTTTACTATGCTACCGATGGAAAAGAAGAAGCAAGATATAGATTATGTGATGTGGATGCTTCTAATAGACCAACCAAACCTCTCGAAATTTTCAAGAATGGTAAATGGGAGAAGTTTGCGATTCCTGATGAGACCTTTAAACTGGAATTGGGAGACTATGAACTCTGTCCTTACTATGAATTCAATAAGGACGGATATGTGACAAAAAATCAAAAATATGATAGTGATGGCGGTTATCTCTTGACTTATACTTATACAGAGAATGGGTATACAAGAAAGAGGAAAGATAGCTATAAAGGGCCTGATTCTTACGACATGAAAGAATGTTATATTGATGATAAAGGAACTTATCATGAAGTTGAGTTGGAATATGAGGATGGCGAAAAGGATTATGGACATAAGCGCTCTTTAACCTCTGATGGTATAGAATTTACTTATTCTTGGTCTTATGAAAATAATGACTTTGACCCAGAGCCACGTACGAGTGTTTTTCCTATCACAGTCGAAAATAATGGCGTCAGTACCACTATCTATCGTGATCTGCAAGATGGTAAGATTGTAGAAACCAGTAAACGTGAGGAGACAAATAATGAGAATGGAAGTACAACCATTACTTATGATAAGGTAGGCGACGAGTGGCAGCCAAGCAGTAAGGAAGAAAGCAGCTATGTTGCTAAGCCTCAGTTTGCATTGGTAATGCCAAGTTCTCCGGTAAAGGCATATAACAGTTCTGCTTATATCAGCGATATTGATTCTACATTCTTTGCAGATAAATCTGATTTATCTTCTCATGCCAACTATACATGGGATGCATCTTCGGATTCCTGGAAAGCCGATTATGTAAATGAATCGACATGTAACGTAGAGGGTAATACGCTTACTTATACTGTTAAGAACAGTTATATAGAAAGCATCATATCCTATACCCGTGATAACGACAACCGACTGGTACAATATACAGAGAACAGCTCTACTGCAACAAGAGCAGCTGCAAATACTTCCTTAATCAAGGATTTCGAATACGATAAGAAAGGAAGGTTGGTCTCTGTAACCATCACAACCGATCATGTAGAAAAGTATGTAATGAAATATGGTGATGAGGCAACTGGTATCAATCCTGTGGTAGCAGCTCCTGTATCTGCTATCCATATTTCGGTATCAGGCAAAATGATTACAGCCGAGGGCTGCAAGCAGCTTGCTCTCTATTCTCTTGATGGAAAAAAACTGGCTGCCAGTCAAAACGCAACCATAATGGCTCCTACTACTGGTGTGTTCATCATAGTAGCTGATGGCAAAAAGATAAAGATGGTTATCCGATAATCATCCTTTTCTAAATATAAAACAAAATCCTCCCGAATTTATTTATTGCCAGTAAATAAATTCGGGAGGATTTGTCTTTATTACCTTCACGCCGATAAAGGTGGGGAAGAAAAGAGCGTTCTTATTGGTTGTTATAATCAATCATTACTATTCTCTTTAAAAATCTTGCAAGCCTTGTTGCCTGCTATATAAGCTACGTATGCTTTTATTTGATAGCGAGGATAGGCTTTCTGCATATCTGCGGCATAAGCTTTTACTTGTTGGGCATCTTCTAAGCGTGCCTCTTCCAGATGATCAACGATGCCTGCATCTTTAGACTTGTAATATTTAAACTCAATGATGCGGCAGTCGTTGTGGAATGATGTGCCAGGAATGCCGGTCAAGACTAAGTCGGCACGCCCCGATGGCAAATTCTGTTCGATGGCGAATGTATAGCAATTGCTCAAGTAGCGGCTCAGCAACTCGAAAAATGAACAGCGAATGAAATTCTCGTTCATCTTGTCAAAGGCTTGGGCTGGAAGCTGACCTAAGTATTCCTTAACATAGTTATGGAATAATGGCTCCAGTTCTCTGTCTCTGGCAAATGCCTCGTATGCAGGAACAAACTTACGGGCATTGTCACTGATACTATTCAATTCGTTGTAGTAACTCATGTATACGCTCTTGGTCGTCAAGTTTGGCAAAGCCATTTTGTAATTGTCCTTCAGGGTGGTCATACCCAAGTAGTAGAGGCTGATAGGGTAGAACTCTGGGGAGAAGAACTTTTGCTTGTTGAACTTGCTGCGTAAATCGGCTTGTGAATAGTACAATTCTCCATCCATCAACAGGCTGTCGAGCATTTCTTTGGCATTGTCAAGCGTGATGGTCAATCTTCTTATCCAACTAGTGTCAGTACGTAGGTTCTCATCTACCATTTCCGTAGGGATGCCGCCTTTCAGTTCTGCAAAGTTCTTGAGGAAGTAAGTCAGAATGGTAGAGTTAAATAATGGTTCTGCATTTGGTAAAAAGTGGTAACCATCATAATTGTTGAGTATCAGAGTCCATAATTCCTCGAAAGAGGCTTGAGGGCCATATTTATTGATGACATACTTCAGATATTGGGCTGCTTCCTCATGGGTAAAGCCCAATAGATTGGTAAATTCCGGCTTCAGAGTCAACATCTCTGCGATGTTATAACCACTGGTTAAGTCATCCATGGTGACAGGCAGTACTCCTGTGCAGAAGCAGGTGCGGATGGTTCCTTCGCCAATGCCTGCCTTGATAACCTTGAAGAATGTTCGTAGGAAACTTTCACCTGTGGTCAAGTCCTGGTACAGCGAGTCCTTATAGACAACTAATAGCTGGTTGGTAAAGTTGTCGTATTCATCTATTAATATATAAAGAGGTGGAAGATTATGGGAAGAGATAAACTCGCATACTTCAACCAACATGTTGGAGACATTGCCATCCTCTCTGAACCTAAAATCTCCAAAAAGGTCTCTGTTGCGTTCCACCAATGTACGGAGTGGACTGCAATTCACGGCGTTGAAGTTCTTCTCGATGTCTTCCTTCTTGCTGGCAACGGAAGTTGTAGAAAAGTCATATCTTACAACGAGATATTGGTTGTGCTCGTTTGTTGGGTGTTCGCCAATCCAAGTTCCACCAAACAATTCTTTGAATTGTGTTGCCATGTTACGGTCGTAATAGTGAGCCAACATGGAAACGAGCAGACTCTTTCCAAATCTGCGAGGACGGAGAAAAACTGGTGCTTTGTAACGCTCAAGCAGTGGAATATAGTTGGTCTTGTCCACATAATAATATCCCTTGTGGCGAATCTCTGCAAAGTTCGCCACAGCGTATGGAACGGTAATATCTGCCTGTGAGTATGTCATGGTCTATCTCCTTTTTGTTGCAAATGTACGATTTTTATTTATTACTACCAAATAAAATCGAAAGATTTTGTTTAATATAGTAATACCAGTCCGGCAAAAGCCGAGTAGAGTATCATGCGGATAGGATTGATCTTCATCACCTTCACGCCGATAAAGGTGGCAAAGAAGAGGGCGATGGAGATGTAGAAATGCCAGGGATTGGCTGGCGTAGAGAAGTTCTCGCCATTCATCAGGAGCAGGGCTGCGGCTCCCACCAAGCCGACGATGGCAGGACGAAGACCGATGAAGATGCTCTGGACGGCACTCTGGATCTACTGCCATAACCATATTATTAAGTGTAACATCATTACGGTAATCCTTAGGGAATAAAGGTCTCATAGGTCTGTCTATTACTCTTGATGTAAGAATAGCATTCTCAGAAGCCTTTCCCTCTCTCTTATTAAATCCGCCAGGTATCTTGCCTACGGCATACATCTCTTCAAATTCAACACTTAATGGGAAGAAATCAATTCCTTCTCTTGGCTCCTTAGATGCAGTAGCTGTTGAAAGTACCACTGTATCACCATAGTGCATAAGAGCTGCTCCGTTAGCCTGTGCACATACTCTGCCGACATCAACTCTTAATGTTCTGCCAGCTAATTCCATTGTGTACTGTTTAAACATAAATTTCCTCGTTTCCGCCTGTTATGGCTTGCTTAATTGTATT
>ERZ779898.901-NODE-901-length-11564-cov-3.917369_pt1 | contig 11564 bp, 9 predicted proteins | sample MGYA00511902_ERZ779898 | MGnify/ENA primary metagenome ERZ779898 (study PRJEB29588, sample SAMEA2144588) | human gut metagenome | biome: human gut; feature: human-associated habitat; material: faeces | place: Denmark | collected 2008/2010 ...
CTGGACTTTCAAGGGGTGCAGGGGATTTTTACCTGCGAAGTTTGAGTTATATATAGTTTAAAGAAAAGAGCTGCTGCCCCAGGAGCCTGCATTTCATGAATCATATTTCACCATTCGGAGCAAAGCCGGAATTGCAGGCCAATCAATCGATGCTTACCTCAAAAGAGCCGTGAAAAATGATTTCCCCTTCTTCACAGCCCTTTTTGTTCACTTATGCCTTGTCATCGATAATGGCAGCACCGCCTCTTTCTCCTGTGCGGATTTTGACAGCGGTGGTCAGTTCGGATACAAAGATTTTACCGTCTCCCACATGACCGGTGTTGCAGGTGTCGCGGATGGTCTGAATCAGTTTTTCCAGAGGTGTTTCGTAAATAACAATTTCTATTTTAATTTTCGGAAGCAGGTTCACCGAGAGTACATTTCCTCTATAGATTTCTTCCTGTCCATGGGTGAGGCCGCAGCCGTAGACTTCAGTAACAGTAATACCGGTAACGCCGATTTCATACAACTTATCCTTCAGCTCTTCCAGCTTTTCAGGACGGATAACGGCATCTACCTTGTAGATTTTCTTATCTGTATTCATAGGTTTCACCTCTTACAATTTATTATACGCTCTTTCACCATGGTCGATAAGGTCCAGGCCCTGGGCTTCTTCAGAAGCAGTAGCGCGGACTTTCATGAAAATCCCCAGCACTTTGATAATCAGGGTAGTCATAACTACAGCCACAATGATGCCGGTCACAATGCCTGTCATCTGAGGAATGAGCTGGCCGGGATTTCCGTAGAGAAGACCATCGGCACCGGCATCATTGATGGTTTTGGTACAGAAAATACCTGTCATAAGAGCACCCCATACGCCGCCCATACCATGGCAGCCGAAGGCATCCAGAGAGTCGTCATAGCCAAGTCTGGATTTGACGAAGGAAACGAAGAAATAGCAGATAAGCGGTGTGGTAATACCGATGAAGAAGGCAGCGCCGGCATCTACGAAGCCTGCGGCCGGTGTAATGCCTACGAGACCGGTGAGAATACCGGTCATAAGACCCAGGGCCGTCATTTTCTTGTGAATGATTTCTTCAATAACAATCCACACCAGACCGGCCGTACAGGAGGCAATGCCTGTATTGGCCAGGGCCTGCGTCATCACATCGTTGGCTGAAAGGCCGGCGCCGGAGTTAAATCCGAACCATCCCAGCCACAGGAAGCTGCCGCCCAGGCAGACATAGGGAATATTGTGAGGGCGAAGGGAAAGAATGCCATACCCTTTTCTTCTGCCGATCAGAATGGCCGCAGTTAAAGCAGAGAAGCCGGAGGTGACATGAATGACCGTGCCCCCTGCAAAGTCAAGGGCTCCCATATTGCGGATGAAGCCGCCCACGCCCCATACCATATGGCACATGGGATCATATACCAGAGTGCCCCAGAGAAGGATAAAAATACAATAGGCCGGGAAACGGGTTCTTTCCACAATACCGCCGCTGACGATGGCCGGCGTGAGGATGGCAAAAGCCATCTGGAACAGGGCGAAGAGGATATGGGGAATGGTTTCAGAATAATCCGAATTGGCTGCCATGCCTACATCATGGAAAAAGGCCCAGTCCAGATTGCCGATGATGCCGCCCACATCAGGGCCGAAGGAAAGAGAATACCCATAGACAAACCACTGTACGGTAAAGATAGCCAGACATACCATGGACATCATAATGGTATTAATGGTGTTCTTACGACGTACCAGACCACCGTAGAAAAAAGCCAGAGCCGGAGTCATAATGAGCACCAGCAGTGTGGAAATGGCCATGTAAGCCATGTCTGCTCCATTCAGCTGACTTCCTTCATCAGCCGCCATGGCCATTCCGGGAAGGAAACAGGCTCCCAGAAATGCCGGTAAAAGATATTTTCGCATAGTCATAAATTCCTTTCTGAAAAATAAAAAAAGCCGCCTGGAATCCCTGAAATTCCCATAGCAGCGCCATCACCCATTTTTATGAAATTATACAGAGGAGTTTCCCGGGCCCCTCTGCTTTTATACCGTTTTTATCTGCCCTTTCGCTCAATGCCACATCATGACCAGCACCTCCAACATAGAAAGGGCCTGCATACCAAAGTACGCAGGCCCTTTTGCCTTTTGTTTAACTATGCTGATTATTATACACAGAATATCCATAGATTGCAAGCTTTTTTTGCCCGGCTGGATGAAGTCAGAATAAGGAGGATGTTCCTCTCCGGCCGGTACTGACATTCATGCTTCCCGTCTGTAAAGAGTAAGACACCGCCCACTGATCAGTACATGGCCGCATTGGCAATCACAAGACGCTGCACCTGGTTGGTTCCTTCATAAATCTGCATAATCTTGGCGTCACGCATATATTTTTCGTTCGGATTTTCCCGGGAATATCCATTGCCGCCCATAACCTGTACGGCGGTGGTGGTGACTTCCATGGCTGTATCGGAAGCAAAGCATTTTGACATGGCGGAGAAAAGGGATGCTTTCTTATCACCGGTCATCTGCATCCAGCAGGCTTTGTACACCAGAGCCCGGGCTGCTTCCGTCTTTGTCACCATGTCGGCGATCATCTGCTGCACCATTTCAAAGGAAGCGATTTTCTGTCCGAACTGCTTTCTCTGGTGAGCATAATGAATCGCATTTTCCAGCGCAGCCTGGGCAATACCTACAGAAATAGCGCCTACCACCGGTCGTGATTTTTCCAGCGTTTCCATGGCGATGCGGAATCCCATGCCTTCCCTTCCAAGCCTGGTAGAAGCAGGCACGAAGCAGTCATCAAAAATGATTTCCGAAGTTGCGGAAGCGCGGATACCCATTTTATCTTCTTCCTTGCCCATGGAAATACCTTTGGTATTTCTATCTACGGAAAAAACAGTGAGGCCCCGGATGCCGCCGGATTCTCTTGTATTGGCAAAGAGAGTGATTTTATCTGCAATAGGTGCATTGGTAATGAAGCACTTGGTCCCATTCAGTACATAGCCGCCGTCCACCTTCTTAGCCCGGCAGGAAACGGCGCCGGCATCGGAACCGGCCCCCGGTTCCGTAAGGGCAAAGCAGCTCATGCCCCCTTCATTCAGGCAGTCGAAATAGGATTTCTTCTGTTCATCGCTGCCTGCAATGAGCACCGGGAATGAAGCCAGGGAATTGGCAGCACATACGGTAGCCACGCCGGCACATCCTTTGGCCAGTTCTTCACTGATCATGGCAATAGTCAAAAGATCCAGTCCGGCACCGCCGAATTCCTTGGGAACCGACAGAGCCGTCATGCCGGACTGCTTCAAAATTCGAAGCAGCTCCTCATCCATAACACCGCTCTTATCGATAGAAAGGGCCCTGGGTGCGATTTCCTTCTGTGCAATTTCACGGGCCAGCCCTACCAGTTCCTTCTGCTTATCTGTCAAGTTAAAATCCATTTTCCAACACCTGCCGAATCAAAAAAACAAGGGTTCTCAATCTGTCTGCAGCTCCTGCAGAAATATGTCCTTCTCATTATAACAGATTTATGCCTAAAAATTCACTGGGAATCCATAAAAGGAAAGATAGCATATAAGCGGGGCAAAACGGTGTCATTTCTGATAAACCCTAGCAGGACCTGTCCTTTGATGTATGAAGACCCTTAGATTGACCTCATCATGAGCCATGAAAAGCCAGGCAGGGCTTTGCAGCCTTTTTACCTTTCCCCCTCTTTGTCCGCCCTCTCTCTTTTCCGGTATGCTCCCCTGCCATGAAGCAGTAACGTATCCCTCTGTTTGATTTTTCATAGCTGCCAATGGAAACGAATTGCAGAATGCCCGATTTTATCGGTATTCTAAACTTATATAGCTTGCTATGGATATTGGAAAATCTGATGACCCTGTATTATAATATATGAGATAAGAAAAGGTATTTGCATAATCTTGACAAATCGCTTACAATAAACACTGCTTTTCTGAAACTTTAAAACTGACTAAAACTGAAAACACAAGATATATCTGTCCGGCACGCCGCTCCACCGGAGCAGATAACTGCGCCGATTTCCGGCTTGTGGGCGGCTAAAAGGATACATTATGATTGACAAATGTAAAAAGCTTATCGGACTTTTGATTCTGATTGCTGCTGCCGTCATATCCGTTTACCTGGTTCGTATGTACTATCCTGAATTTTATTACCATACCATCCACCTCACCATGGCAGGCGATGTGGACGGTCTGGCGGATTACATTTCATCCTTCGGGTACGGAGCTTTTCTTGTGAGCATTGGTCTGCTCATTTTCTGTAATGTCTTCGGGATTCCTACGATTCCCTTCCTTACAGTGAATGGAGCGCTCTTCGGCCTGCTCCCGGGGATTTTCATTTCCTGGGTGGGAGAAGTCATCGGCATTGAAATCAGTTTCCATATCGGACGTATCTTCTTCCGTAAGGAAGCCCGCCGTCTGATTGAAAAGAAGCATATGCTTACTAAGCTGGACAAATACAGCTGTGTGAAGAATATGGCTCTGGCCAGGGCTATTCCCTATTCACCCAATATTCTTTTCACTGCCATTGCCGTCTTAAGCAAGCTCACCAGCCGGGAGCATCTGAAATCTACCCTCATCGGCAAGATTCCCTCTGTAATCATTGAAGTATGGCTGGGCCATGACCTCATTTATTTCTCGGAGCACGGCACTCGTTTCATTGTGCTTCTTTTCCTCCTTCTGGCTGCTTATATCATTCATAAAATGTACAAAAAAAGACGCTGTTTTAACAACAAATGTCTGTAACCAAAGCCGTCATGGTTTCCATGGCGGTTTTTCCATGGATGAAATCGGAATCGCCGCCTTTTGTTTCCCTTCTATCCATTGTATAATAGGGTAATGAAAGAATGGCCAATCTATTCTTTAATTCGATAGAAACATCCCTTCCAAATGATATTTTCTGATAAGGAGGATATGATGAAAGGTTACATTCAAGTATATACCGGTGACGGCAAGGGGAAAACCACGGCTGCCATCGGTCTTGCCATCCGCGCCATAGGTGCGGGGAAAAAGGTATGCATCATCCAGTTCATGAAATCTCTGGCCTACTCAGAGCAGAAAGTGCTCCAAAGCCTTGACGGCATCACCCTTATTACTTTGGGTAAACCTTATTTCATTGCCAAGGAAGGCATGCTTACCGAAGAAGAAATCAAGGCCTGGGGCGACAAGCTGGTGGTGTATCCTGCCGGTCACCCGCCCAAAGAATATCGGGATATGATACGGAAAGGCATTGATGACGCCATCGGTGCCGTTTCCGGCCCCTACGATGTAGTTATCCTGGATGAATACAATATGGCCTGCTGGTATGACCTGGCCACCGAGGAGGACACGAAGGAGATCCTTGCTGCCCGCCGTCCGGAGGTGGAACTGGTATTCACCGGCCGCAACGCTCCATCCTATATTCTGGATGCTGCCGACCTCATTACTGAAATGAAAAAAATCCGCCACTACTATGACAAAGGTGTCATGGGAAGGGAAGGAATCGAAGACTGATTTCCTCTGCGGAAAAAGAAAGGATTGCATAGAATGGAAAAAATTACAGGTAAAAGCATTTCCGGTATGGTTACCATCGGACCACTCCGGGTATTCCGTCACAAAGAATTCAGCGTAGAAGAATCCAAGGTAGACCGCCCGGAAACCGAAGTGGCCCGGTTCGATTCTGCCAGAAATACCGCCTCTGCCAAAATGAACCAGTTCTATCAGGAAGCCGTGTCCCATGTGGGTCTGGATAATGCTTCCATTTTCAAAGTATACCAGCAGATGCTGACAGAATCGGAATTTGTAGATGCCGTCCGCTCCATGATCCGCAGCCAGAGCATCAATGCAGAATCTGCCATTTCCCAGGCTGAAAAGAACTTCACCCAGATTTACAGCAGCGGAACTGATGTATACATGCAGGCCCACATAGCAGACGTGCAGGAAATCGCCCGCATCCTCCTGCGTACCCTTCATCAGAAAAAAGCCATGTTTGCCGGCGATGAACCCTGTATCCTCTATGCCGATGACCTCACCCCCAGCGAGACCATCCAGATGGATACCAAGAAAATTCTGGGCTTCGTTACAAAAGAAGGCACCCCCACTTCCCACACTGCCATTCTGGCCAGGGCACTGGGCGTTCCTGCCATCGTAGCTACCGGCACAGAAGTGGATGACTCCTTTGACGGCAAAACAGCTGTGATTGATGGATTCTCCGGCACTGTGTATCTCGATCCTACACCGGGCATTCTGGCAGTGATGAAGGAAAAACAGGACCAGAGCATCCGGCTGAAGGAACTGATGCAGCAGCTGAAAGGCCTTCCCAGTGAAACCGTAGATGGTCACCGGGTCGAAGTGGCAGCCAATGTATCTTCCGCCTCCGACCTGGCTGCCGTTCTGAAAAATGATGCCGAAGGCATCGGCCTCTTCCGCAGTGAATTCATCTATATGGGAAGAGACACTCTCCCCAGTGAAGAGGAACAGTTTAATATTTACAAACTGGCCATTGAAACTATGGCAGGTAAGCGCGTCATCATCCGTACCCTGGATATTGGCGCTGACAAGGAAGCCTCTGCCTTCCATCTGCCGAAGGAAGAAAACCCTGCCCTGGGCATGCGGGCCATCCGTATCTGCCTGAAACGGCCGGAAATCTTCAAGACCCAGCTCCGTGCCATTCTCCGGGCCAGCGCCTTTGGCAAAGCAGCCATTATGTTCCCCCTCATTACCTCGGTATGGGAAGTATGGAAGGCTCGGGAAATTCTGGACGAAGTCAGAATGGAACTGGATAAGAAGGGCATCGCCTATGACCATCATATGGAAGTAGGCATTATGGTAGAAACGCCGGCAGCTGCCTTAATCAGCGACAAACTGGCCAAAGAAGTAGATTTCTTCTCCATCGGCACCAATGACCTGTCCCAGTACACCCTGGTAGTAGACAGAACAAGCCGCGTCCTTTCTGACTTCTTTAATCCCCACCATCCGGCTGTGCTGAAACTGATTCAGATGACCGTGGAAAATGCTCACAAAGCAGGCATCTGGGTAGGCATGTGCGGTGAACTGGGTTCCGACCTTTCCATCACTGAAACCTTCCTCCGCATGGGAGTGGACGAATTCTCCGTAGCCCCCTACTCTGTACTGCCCCTGCGGAAGCAGATCCGTTCCATTGATTTAAGTAAATAAAGAACCGCCTCTAAGGCTGTGAAGAAATGAGGATATCCCCCATTTCTTCACAGCTTTTTTTCTGCTATCTTTCCAAAAACCTCCCGGGACAAAAAAGCAGGATGAAGCCCGTCCTCCTAGTCCTGTACCTATCTATTATTTATCAAATTCATTTAAATATATAGTATGCAATACAATACATAAATATTTCATAATAGGTAATGACATTATATGTATTATATGCTATTATTTGAATAGAATACTTCGTTTTCTTGAAAGGAGCTGACTATGAGACGAAAAATCGAATCCCTGAGCACCACATTTCTTTCCTTTTTGCGTTCCGAAGCATCGGGCGGTGTCATTCTTCTCATATGTGCCATCCTGGCTGTCATCATAGCCAATTCTCCCTGGGGCGGCGCCTATGAGCACAACCTTCACACGCCAATAGCCATTGGCATAGGCCCTTTTTCCCTGGAAATGGGACTTCTTCACTGGGTCAATGACGGGCTCATGGCCGTTTTCTTCTTTCTGGTAGGCCTGGAAATCAAGCGGGAATTCCTCTATGGAGAACTCCGAACCAAATCTGCCATGATTCTTCCCGTCTGCGGGGCCCTGGGCGGTATGCTGGTACCGGCCCTGTTTTACAGCCTTCTGAATTTTGGCACGGAAACCTCCGGCGGCTGGGGCATTCCCATGGCTACCGATATTGCTTTTGCCCTGGGTATTATGACCTTGGCAGCCAGAAGCGCACCGCCGGGGCTGGTGGTCTTCCTGACGGCCCTGGCCATTGTAGATGATTTAGGCGCCATTGTCGTCATCGCCCTCTTTTACAGCACGGACCTTGCATGGATAGCCCTGGCTTCCGGACTGGCGGCTCTTGCCGGCGCATTCCTTTTAAACCGCTTGAAAATCCGTTTCTTCCCGGCCTATCTGGCTTTAGGCCTTGTGGCATGGTACTTTTTCCTGAAAGCCGGCATCCACCCCACCATAGCCGGAGTCATTCTGGGCTTTTCTATTCCGGCAGAAGGGAACTGCAAAGTATCCATGCTTCATCAGTGGGAGAAGAGACTTCACCCCTGGTCTGCATATCTCATCATGCCCGTTTTTGCACTCTCCAATGCGGGCGTAGAAATTTCCCTTGCTTCTCTGGATTTTACTTCTCCCCTCCCCTGGGGCATCCTGGCAGGACTCTTCCTTGGAAAACCGGTCGGCATCTTCGGCTCTGTCTACCTTCTCCATAAAATAGGCCATATAGACATTCCCGGCAAAGCCTCTCCCCGGGAGCTGGCAGCTACCGGCATGCTCGGCGGTATCGGCTTTACCATGTCCATCTTCATTGCCTCCATCGCCTTCACGGATCCCAGCCTCCTGAACCTGGCCAAATTTTCCATTCTTCTGGCTTCCACCATTTCTGCTGCTGCAGGTACCCTGGTGTTTCTCATAAGCGGCTCTAAAGGGAGAGACACTCTGCCTCTTTCCGGAATGGAAAAAATTCAGGGATAGATGATAATACTTTCCTCGCCTTACTGAACCCCTGATGTCTGGAAATCGCTGATTTTCGGGCGCCAGGGGTTTTATCATGGAATAGAGCAGAGCACCTTGCCCTGTTCGCAGCGCTGCGGGCAGATAAAGACCATATAAAAACACCTGAAAGGTGACTCTTTCAGAATCACTTTCGGGTGTTTTTACTCTGCATCTATGAAATCAGCCTTTAGCCGCCAGCTTAAGAACCATCGCTTTCAGTTCAGCAATTTCCTGGTCCTGTTTGGCAAGTCGGGCCTTCAAATCTTCATTTTCCTTAAGCTTCAGGTTCTGTGCTTCCACCTGCTGCTTCAAGGCCATGATTTCCCTGGCCATAACGGTACGGGAACCCATGATGGAGTTTCCATGGCCCAGGCGGATGCTGACGCCTGCATTGACCATGTTTTCTCCGCCGCCCCAGCTGCCGCCCAGGGAGAAGAGGGTATCTTCATTGGGCTGGTAGAAGGCGCCGATGGCACCGGCATTGGCATTCACGTAGTGACCGAAACCAGCAGCAAAGTTCCACTTATCTTCCGGATTGAAATCCAGCGGATGAAGCGCCGCCAGAGCAGCTGCCCCGGCGCCAACCCGGTTCAGGCGATTGTTCAGCTTGTTTACAGCTCCATCTACGCCGCTGACCAGACCTTTCAGCTGGCTTACATTCACCGCATCGGTATCACTGGTCCCCGGTGCCACATCGTGGATCTGCTGGCCGCCCATAGAGACATTGCTGTTTGTAACTTCCACGGCATGGGTACCTTCACCGGCAGAGGCAATCTTGATTCCATCACTGCTCATGGTGGTATTTCCTGTGGTAACGCTGGTCAGCCCTGTAAGTTCACTGGACAGCTTGATATCCAGGCCGTCCTCAGCGGCCACCACACCGATGTTGCCATCCGTGAGTTTCTTAGTATCCGCGCCGCCGGACAGCTTCATGGATTCGCCCAGGCCTCTGGAGACGGTTTCTCCATCATCCCCGGCAAAGTCCCGGCTGCCCAGTTTGCCGATTTCTGTCTTGGCAGCCTCACCGGCAAGGGTCTTCACATCGCCGATATTGGCCGCATTGGTATTGTCGCTGTCGTCCTTATTGACGATACCGCTCTTCACGTTGGTGATGTTTTTGCCACCAGCGTCAATGCCCTTGCTGTCGATCGTGACACCGCCAGCCTTGATGGAGCCATCATTGCCGAGGTCCACATCTTTGTTTAATCCCACCTTGATGGCGCCGTTGTCAATGGAAGTCTTGATGTTGCCTTCTTTTTCTACAGACCCATCAGCTTTATAGGTGGTATCGCCCTTGATTTGGATGGCCTTGCCAAGGTCTTGTTTCACAATCTTGTCATCGCCTTTTTCATCAGACGTCAGAGCGAAGCCGCCGCCCTGAGCCGACTGGGTGATACTGTTGGTGATACTGCTCTGCATCAGCTTCAGCTGTTCTTCCGTAGCCGCCCGGCCCTGGGTAGCAAAGTCCGGACCAATGGTGGTGTTCTTCAAGCCCGTAATGCTGTCGATGCCGGTGAGGTTTTTGGCCAGCTTGATAGCAAGGCCATCGGAAGAAGCAACCACGCCTACATTCTTCCCGTCAGACAGATCCGAGGCATTGGACACGCCGCCGGAAATCTTCAACGTGCTGTTCAGCGCCTGGCTGACAGTCCCTGTATCGCCGACAAAAATAAGTCCATCATCCAGGGTGGCCACATCATGGGCTTTGCTGTCCTGATCCGTATAGGTCAGACGGGTCTGGTCCTGCTTGGCCAGGTTCTTAGCCCCTGTATGGACGGACACGGCCGCCTTGGTTCCCGCCGTGGTTCCCGTCATGTCCAGATAGCCGGCGCCATTGTCCTGACGAAGAGCAGCCGTCTGATTGCCGTGGTCGCTCAGGGCAATGCCAGTATCGCCGGTGATGTTCACCTCTTTGGCAGAAGCACCCTTGAACTGCATGCTGCCGTCCACACCGGCAACAGCCTTGCCATCTGTCTCCTTCCCTGCGTGAGTACCCACTTCGAGATGATCCTGGAGTTCTACGGAGACGTAGTCATTGCCATCATGGTCCTTCTTCACCTTGGTCAGGATATTGGCCTTGCTGCGGTCCCAGAAATCCCCGGAGCCATCGTTTTTCTCGTTAGTTACCGGAGCATCGCCATAGATACGGATGGATTCACCGAGATTCTTCTTGACCGTCACATCTCCTCCATCAGCCAGGCCGCCGAACGGTGTGTTTTCTGCCAATTTCTCAGACTGGGCCTTCTCACTGGCGGACAACTGCTCCTCGAATTTGTGCTCGTCATCATTTTCCACATAACCGAGCACGAAGACGAGTTCCTTGGTCTCGCCAGGGGCCAATGTCACTGAAACACAATGAGATGCAATCGGACTCCAGCCGTGGGCAATAGAGTTTCCCGACTCCGCCGCCAGCACTCTGGCAGGAGAAGCCGTTGTAAAGGCCAATGAACGATTCCCTGTCGGTATCATAGCCGGACACAGGAACATTGACACTATAAAAAGCGTAATGATTTCTTCTTTCGCGATACTCGGTCTTGTGATATATCACGCTCCCCTGTACCTCAACCTCGCCAGTCGAGAAATTGCGCTGGAAATTCTCCATATCAGTCGCCGCGTTCCACAGACACCACTCCACGTAGGAGAAGAGTTTGAAATCCTTAGTGACCGCAGATGTATTTGTCAATGTAACCCTATGAATTTCACAACGTTTTCCCAGCGGAACGAAATACAGGCAGCTGACTCTCAGCCTGTCTTTCTCACCGGTAATCCTGGTATAACCCATACCGTGACGGCATTCGTAGAAATCCAGCGTGGCCTTGCAAGGCTTCCAGCCCGGACTCCACACAGACCCGGCGTCATTGACATAGAAATACCTTCCGCCGGCATCCATCGGGACGCCATTATAGCGG
>ERZ779898.912-NODE-912-length-11494-cov-2.689571_pt1 | contig 11494 bp, 17 predicted proteins | sample MGYA00511902_ERZ779898 | MGnify/ENA primary metagenome ERZ779898 (study PRJEB29588, sample SAMEA2144588) | human gut metagenome | biome: human gut; feature: human-associated habitat; material: faeces | place: Denmark | collected 2008/2010 ...
TTCCACTTTGCAGGCTTGCATGCGGTTCATGTGTATTGTGTTTCTGAGCTTCAAGCAAGGCTGCTTCTTCATTAGGCTCGGGTATATACAACCCTGCAACCATACTTGAATAGTTCCGAAACTTCTCAATAGCGTCTGTTAATTCTTTTGTGTCAAGGTCAGCCGTGCTTCTCCAATAAGTTACAGGCTGTCCTCTTCTATTTGTTCTCTGCTTCGCAAAGATTTCTCTGTTCACTATCTGCTTGAAAATGTTATACTTCACATATTCTTCATCGTAGCCGAACTCTGATGCGAAATACTGAAGGCACACATGCAGATAGCTGTTTTGGGCAAGGGAACGTGGACGGTGCTTTTTCTTCACCTCCACGATAAAACCCTTTCCGCTTTTCAAGGCATCCATGTAAAGACCATTGCAATAGTCCTTGTAGTCTGCCCTGTCCTTGTCATTGTTGAGATTGAAAATCATAACTAGAATGGCAAATCATCATCTTTGCCCGGCTGCGGTGCCGGTGACTGAACTCCTTGCGGCTGCGGTGGTGGAGGTGCTTGCTGCTGCGTCTGGCCACCTCTCTGATACTTTTCTATCTTATAACCCGAAATGGTATTGAAATACTTTACCGGGTCATTTGCACTCTTCTGATACTTGGTACCTTGAAGAGCGAAGGATATGGTAACAATCTCGCCAACCGCAAAAGCCGCAGGATCATCCACGTGCTTTCCGCTGAACTCAAAACTTGGGTAGTTCTCGTACACATCTCCGTAATTCGAATGTGTACAGTTAAGAACCACAACTCTCTTTTTGAACGGCTCTCCACCGCTCTTGCTGGGTATTTCCTCGACATTGCCGATGAGCAATACCCTTCCTGTCATTGTATTAGCCATCTGATTCTGTTAATGGTAAATATGGTAATAATTCTCTCATTTCTACCCATTTGAGGAAGTCACGCAATAATGCATGGTTTTTGTCTTCCATCCCTGGATATCTGTAACAAGTGATTGCTGGCTCATAAGGAGTAAGCTTGAGACCTCTCACGTCTCCCTTGTGCTTATCCTTATTGTAGCCCTCAAAGACAAACAAGTCAAAATGGAACACATCAGCTTCAAACAACTCTAGGTAAAGCTGCCATTGGCAACTGTCTATATAGTCTTTGTCTGATACCGGTCCGTACTTAGTCTTGATGTCTCTTATCTCTAGTCCGTCAATCATATCGGCACATCCCGTGATAACGGCATCGCCGAAATCCTTGTATTCACGAACCTCATGAAAGGCGCCAGGATGCTCATTCCTGTATTTCAAAGCAACCTTGCATTGTGGAATGTCGAGAATCGCTTCACCTTCATCAAAGACGAACCTTCTTCCTTTTGGAACGGGTTCTGTCTTATCTTTCTTATAATAGGTGAAATGACGAACACCTTCCGGCTCCTTGAAGCAATGGGGACTGCCAGTCTCCACGATGGAGTGAAAGGCAGTTCCTATTCTTGTGTAATCGTTGCCCTCAAACTTCTTAGTGATATTGTCTATAACGTCCTGCTCTGTAACATAAGCATATTCGCCAGACATATACCGTCTGAAGCTCTCTAGCTGGGTAACTCTAATCAAAGGCTTCATCATGCTGCATCCTCATGCTTGACGAACTTCTTGCCCTTCTTGTCAAAGTCAATGCCTTTGACAGCAAGTTCCTTGATCATCTGATTCATGAATGCCTTCTGATGAATCTTGTTCAATCCGTGGGCAACCTCGATGAGAGCATTTGCATCATCTACAGTCTCCACGGCTGCAAGCTTCTTTCGAGCATCATCAACGGCTTCCTGCGCCTTAGCCTGAGCATCTGACTTATTCACGATGGCTTTCTTCACCTTCTTGATGATGTCTGCCATGCAAGTGTCAAACTCCTCTGTTCCGTAAGCTGGAATCCAAGTGTCCTGCAGGTCTGCAACATTCTTACCAACACGATTGTCTTGTGGCTCGAACTTGATGACGCGATTGCCGTTCTCCTTGCAGATGTAACCTACCTGGTCCGCAATACGGATGAGCAAGTCCTTGCTCTGTCCTGTACAGTCTGGAGAATGCTTGATGTAGTCTCCTTCCTGTGTCTCCTTGTCGTGACAGATGAAGATGATGTCTGAATTGTTTGAACGGAGAATTCCGACAAACTGCTTGAACAATTCTCCCATCACACCATATCGCTTCAATGAGTTGGTTCCCAGCTTAGGGTCTTGCTGAATAGCAAAAGCGTTGAGATAGTCATCGAGCATAGCCTTGGCTGTGTCTACTACGATGGTCTTACACTCACTGATCAATCCTGGCTTCCAAACCTGCTTGCCATCCTCAACAACATAGGAACCGATAACCTCAGCATTGTAGATGTCTTCCCAACGTGAAGCCGTGACAACAATGTCTGGACGCTGAACGGCACGGTCAAAGCCTCGGTCGGTGTCGATGAGTAAAGGACTGTTGGCTGTGGTAGCCAAAGATGTCTTACCGGTACCTGGAGTACCATAAAGTACGATAATCACTGGACGCTCTGTAACAACGTCATTCTTTCTAATAATTGGCATAAACTAATATTTAATTGTTAAACAAATTGTTCTTATTTGCATAGGTGATAAACTCAGAGAGCTTATGTATTCCTAGTTTCACATACACAGACTTGACGTGCTGATGTATTGTGTTCGGGGAGTTGAATAGCTCGGCTGCCGCCTCCTGCTCGCTTCGTCCCTCATAAAGCAGTTTCATCACGCGCAACTCCGCAGTAGAAAGATTAGCATTAAACCTTGGCATACAGACGATGCTATCATAAGGGCATTCACCACGCATTGGACATTCGACCTTCTCGAAGTTGAACCTTCCATCCTTATCAACATTGACGACATCAAAAGCCGTAGTGTCGAGTCGACAAAAGTTGCATTTGCAAAATCGACGCATCATGAGATACTGATAATAACTCTCGTTAGGTGCGCTCTTGGAGTAAATCTTCTCCAACGCCTTGTATGCTTCCGGATAGCAAGCGCGAACCTTTTCCAGGATGTATTTCACCAGCTCTGTATGTGTCTCATCGACCATGAAGTTCTTTCCGTCTGACGTCTTACACCATAGCTCATCCTCGAACATATAGAACTCTAATCCTTCCATAAGTCCTCCTCGCTAATGCCTGTTAGCTCACACAATACTTCTACATGGATGTGCTGCTGTGGCTTCATACCATATAGAACCCAATTCCTAACTGTCTGCTCGGTAACCTTGCAGCGTCTAGCGACTTCCGTGATGAAGTCGTATCGCGGGGCACTTCTCATCGGTAACCCCTGATAATAACCTTTTAAGGTCATTTTTTGAGATTTTTCCTCAAAAGTGTTTGATGTTTGAATATTTTCCATTATCTTTGCACTATGTTTTATATCTTTATGCAAAGATACAAATATATTCTGATATATGCAAATATATCGAAAAGATTTAGTCAAAATTAACAAATTTATACAGATATGTTCAAATATAAAGAATTTAGAAGAGCTCACGGACTATTTCAGTCTAAGCTTGCAGAAATTATGGGAATTTCCCAATCTAACATTTCGAGATACGAAACAGAGGGTATAGATCCTACACCTGCGCAGTTTCAGAAACTATACGATGAGTATGGAGAAGAAAATGTCAAGGCTTTCGAGGTAGAACCTTCTCAACTCGTTAATGCAGAGAATAATGTAAACAGTGGCTCTGGAAATCAGGACAACGGAATCCAAAGTAATGCTGATTTAGTAGAAATTATAAAGAGGCAGACTGAGATGATAGCAAAGCATATCGAAAAACAAGATGATATAAATGTACGTCTCATGAATCTTCTTGAAAAATTAACTTTGAAATGAAACTGAATATTCCCGATTGTGCCCTAGATATTAGCGACAGGTTCTTCAAAGCACTTGATGTTCTCAAAGAACAGAGAAAAATTAAAGGCTTACAGACTTTTACAAAAGAGTTTGGTTTGAACTATGGTAACATGAATACTCTAAAGCATAACAGAGATAAGCGTACTTTTCGTATAGAGTATCTTGCTTACCTCGCTGAAGGGTATGGTGTATCATGCGAGTGGCTACTGCTTGGAACCGGTCCCATGTTTACACAAACGTGTTCCAAAAGCGAAGAATCTCAGAACCTTTGAAACGCTGTCCGTGAACTTTTTGCATAGACTTTATATACCCTGCGTTCACATAGGAGCGCAGAGTGTTGCGATGTATACCCAACAGTTTGCAGGTTTCCGATATGGTATATCGCGAAGTTGGACTTATGTTTGGCTGAACTGATGTTACCATGTTAAATAGTTTAAATGCGTGCTAGAATAAAGGATTTCTTTATATCTTTGCACTAAGTTATAAATTCAAATGCAAAGATAAATGGAAAAAATGATATATCAAAATATATGCGGATATATTTAAATATAATTAATATTTCTGCATATTGTGTAACTCGAAAAAATGGCATGCTTGCAAATGGTTTGCAAATTAAAAATCGGGTCTCTGTAATTAATTGAGGCTAAGATAGTTATATCGAAAAGCTTCACATCTGGAAAACGTGTAACCGGCAAAACCGGTTCGGGGGTTCGAATCCCCCTCTTTCCGCTTTTATATATATAATAAAGTATATGAAGAAAAATACAGCTATTGCACGTTTTGCAATATTGGTTTTCACATGGATGTGTTCTCTGCCTATGATGGCTCAAGAAGAGAACATGGGATTTCATCAAGCTCTTAAGACAAAGTTTATAGAGGGTAATGCGGGATTTATGTCTCTCGTTGCCATCGCTCTCATCGTGGGTATGGCTTTCTGTATCGAGCGCATCATCTATCTGAGTCTCTCTGAAATCAACGCCAAGAAGTTGATGCAGGATATCGACCAGAAGGTGGCGGCGGGAGATGTGGAAGGGGCTAAGACGCTCTGCCGGAATACCCGCGGACCGGTGGCTTCTATCTGCTATCAGGGTTTGATGCATATCAGCGAGAGTCTTGATGACATCGAGCGCTCGGTAAGCGGATATGGTACCGTTCAGGCGGCTAACCTGGAGAAGGGCTGTTCCTGGATCAAACTCTTTATCGCTATGGCGCCATCGCTCGGATTCCTCGGAACCGTGATCGGTATGGTCATGTCGTTCGACCAGATTCAGCAGGCGGGCGATATCAGTCCTACTATCGTGGCTTCGGGTATGAAAGTGGCACTCATCACTACCATCTTCGGTATCATCGTAGCCCTCATCCTTCAGGTTTTCTATAACTACATTCTTTCTAAGGTGGAGCACCTGACAAGCCAGATGGAGGAGTCGGCGGTTACTTTAATGGATATTATTGCCAAGAATAAATAAACGAAGAGAGAAATGGTTAAATTTCAATTTTCAAAGCAGAAGACGAAGTCGGCCGAAAAGATATCGCAGCAGGTGTTCTATATCATGATAGGACTGGCGGTGCTGGTTTTCGGTCTGTTCTTTTTGGTAGGCTACGATTTGCCTTTCGAAGAGAACCCCGACTTTAATGCGCCTCTCTTTACCGATGTGCTCATCCTGCTGATGTGGCTCTTCCTGATAGGAGGTACAGGTCTGGCAGTCTTTTCGATGATCAGAGATTATCGCAGCAGCAAGTCGGAGGCTGTAGTGAATGGCATTCCCGTGCGTCGCATCTTCCGCATCACATGGATCGGAACTTTGGCAGTTTTGCTGCTTACCTTCTTTTTGGGCGGTTCTGCTCCGATGCTCATCAATGGCGAGAATTATGCCGACTGGCTCTGGCTCAAGCTTTCAGATATGTTTGTCATCACATCGCTCCTGATGCTGGTGGCAGGAATCGGTGCCGTCTGTTTCGGTGCCACACGTTATATTCGGAAGAAAAACTAAAGTGAGTGCTTTGGGCTCTCTATTCTATAAATAAGGATTAAATATGCTGATTAGAAGGAAGCAACACGAAACCCCGGGACTGAATACCACATCTACAGCCGACATCTCGTTCATGCTGTTGATATTCTTCCTTGTCACCACATCGATGGATGTGGATAAGGGACTGTTGCGCCAACTCCCTTCACCTGAACCGCAGAAGAAGGAACAGCAGCAGTCGGTGGTAGACAAGGCTAACCTCATGGAGCTGCGCCTGACGGCTGGCGATACGCTTTTGGTCAACGATAAGCCGATGCAGGTGAGCCAGCTCAAGGAAGAAACCATCCGCTTTGTACACCGCCTGGGCAAGAAACATCTCATCTCTATTGAGAGTGACCGCGATGCCGACTATAGTCTCTATTTCCAGATGCAGAATCAGCTGATGGAAGCATATAGCCAGCTACGCAACGAAACAGCCCAGAAGAAATATCACAGGGATTATGCCCTCTTGAACAATGACCAGAAAGAACTGGTGCGCAACATCTGTCCGCAGCGCATCACAGAGTCGTATGCCAACGCAATGACTCAAACCGACCAGCGTGTTGATGCCAATGCTGAAGAAAAGCAAGGGGAAGAAAATTCGGCAGAAACAGCTACTGAACAGCAGAAAGGAGGTAAACAATGATGAATTTTCATAAGAAATCGCATGAAGTGCCAGGGTTGAATACATCTTCTCTGCCAGACCTCATTTTCTCCGTACTGTTCTTCTTTATGATTGTTACCCACATGCGCCAGGTTACCTTGAAGGTAGACTGCCGTTTGCCACAAGGTAAGGAACTCACCCGCCTGACCAAGAAATCGGCGGTGAGCCATATTTATATAGGTAAGCCAACCAAAGAGATGCAGGCAAAGTATGGTACCGGTACCCAGATTCAGTTGAATGATAAGTTTGCTTCGGCTCCCGAAGTGATGGATTACATTTCGGCAGAAAAGAAGCGTATGTCGCCGGAAGACCAAAAGCTGATGACTGTATCAATCAAAGCAGATCAGGAAACCAAGATGGGTGTGATAACCGACGTAAAGCAGGCTTTGCGCCAGGCAAAAGCACTAAAAATCAGTTATTCTGCCACAGAAAAAGGAAAATAATATTAATTTATCATGTTTTTCTCTTAAAAAATTGCTTTTATTAATTTTTTGTATTATCTTTGCAAGCAAATTATTAGTATTATGTCAAAACAAATTTTAGATTCATTAGATAGGCAGATTCTGAAGCTGATTTCTCAGGATGCCCGTATTCCATTTTTGGAAGTGGCACGCGCTTGCAACGTGAGCGGTGCTGCCATTCATCAGCGTGTTGCTAAACTTACAAATCTTGGTATCATCAAGGGTTCACAATTCATCATTGACCCAGAAAAGATAGGTTACGAAACTTGTGCTTATATGGGACTCTATCTGAAGGAGCCTGAGAAGTTTGACCAGGTTGTAGAGGAGTTGAAGAAGATTCCTGAGGTTGTGGAGTGTCACTATACTACAGGCGGCTTTGATATGTTTATCAAGATTTACGCGCTGAACAACCACCATCTCCTGGAAATCATCCATGATAAGTTGCAGCCACTGGGATTGTCTCGCAGCGAGACCATCATCTCTTTCAATGCATCTATCAACCGCCAGCTTTCTATGCAGGATCTCAAGAGTTTCAACGATGATGAAGAGGAAACTGATGAGGAGGCTGCAGCAGAGAAATAAGATATAAAAAGAAAAAAAGCAGTAGCTCCCTGCGGGATTACTGCCTTCTATAAAGGGTGAGGAATGTGAACGGTAAGCCGTTTTCATTCCTCATTTCTTTTTCTGTCACTTCCCATTCTGCCGGATTGATTTCCGGAAAGAAGGTATCGGCATGTTCAGGTTCCTTTTCTACGATTGTGAGATAAAGCTTGTCTGCAAAAGGCAAAGCCTGTTCATATATGCTGGCTCCTCCGATGATGAAACATTCATCTGAAGCTTCTTTGTTTCCAACCTCTTCTTTTCTTGCTGCCAGCGCTTCTTCCAGAGAGGTGTATACTTCGCACCCTGTTATCTGCTCTCTTGTCTTCGAGATAACAATATTACGGCGGTTGGGCAAGGCTCCGTTATGCTTTGAGAGTGAAAACTCCTTCAGTGCCGTTTCCTGCTTCGTCAGGCAGCGACTCAAATGTCTTCCTGCCCATGATGATCGTATGTCCGGTTGTGAGCATACGAAATCGGGTCATGTCCGATGGGATGGCGTAGAGCAACCGGTTCTTGTACCCGATAGCTCTATGCACTTTTGATATACAGGCGATGATGCTAAGCATAAACTATAAACTGTTAACTGTAAACTGTTCTTCCGGAATATGGCTACTCTTGATCTTCCACTCCTGCGGATAGAGGTTGTTGGCACGGTTGCCAATGTTCTTTTCCCAGCCTATCGGAACCTGTCTGTAGGTTACCAGTACATAACCCTTAGGCGTATCGGCAGGCAGATTCACAGCCTCCTTGCGAAGGTAGCGGATGGCATCATCGTAGGATAACTCCACCTGTGGGAAGTGATCTTTGTTGAGCATCGTAGAGAGAGCAAGAGCCTGGTCGGGAATGAGACCCTTTCCCTTGTCTGTTCCCAGTTTCACACCTGCATGCAGCACCTTCAGGTTCTTTTCAGCCTGGTTGTAGATGTCTTTCCATCTGCCCGGAATGGCGTAAACCGTCTCGTTGCTTTCTGCAGGCATCCATTCCGTATCAGCCTTCAGCCAGCCGTCAGGAATCTCCGGTCCCTTTCCTTTAGCCACCTTCTTGTCTTTCTTCTTATCCTTCCTGTTCTCCTTGGCTGGTGAGCCGGCTTCCCATTCGCCCTCTTTCTTCAGAATCGCCATAAACAGACCTTCGCCTCGCGAAACGCCAGGAATGAACCGGTAAACCGGGAAGTCGGTGCCCGTGAGGTTGCGGGTGATGTTCCATGTATCTTCTACACCCTCCAGTGCCATCACTTCAGCGCCAAGTTCTTCGCATATCCAGTCCACGTTCTCCTCATCTTCGTGCGCATTGAAGGTGCAGGTAGAGTAAATCAGGATACCGCCTGGCTTCAGACAGTTCCATATATCCGATACGATTTCGCGCTGCAGCTGCCAGCAGTTGTTCACATTCTGGGTACTCCATTCGCCGATAGCCCCTTCATCTTTGCGGAACATTCCTTCGCCGGAGCAGGGAACATCGGTAAGAATCACATCAAACTGCAACTTAGATTTCTTGTAATCGCGGGGATAGTTGTTGGTAACAATCATATCCGGATGACCGAACTTCTGTACGTTTTCGGCAAGAATCTGCGAGCGGGTGCGCATCGGTTCGTTGCTGAAGAGCAGACTCCCTTCCGGCAAGGCAGCCCTTACGGCTGTCGATTTTCCGCCAGGGGCAGCACAGAGATCCAGCATCATCACCGGTTCTTTTACGTACTGTCGGATTGCCATATCTACAAACATAGATGAGGCTTCCTGTACATAATATAAGCCGGCATGCAGCAGCGGATCGAAGGTGAATCCGGGACGCGTAGAGAGATAACGTCCGGTTTCCGGACACCAGGGAACCGGTTCGCCATCAGCATCCTTGCATTTAAAAGGATTGATGCGGATACTGGTTGGTGCCTCCTCTTCAAGGATAGCATGCTCCAGACGCTGATACAGCTTTTCGCCCATCAGTGCCTGCGTATATGTTCTGAAATCTTCAGGTAATGTCTTCATTCTGTTTTTTTTTCTTTAATTTGTTTGCAAAAATAAGAAATTTTTCGTTTCTTTGCAACTAAATCGCGAAGAGATGCGTCTAAGAAGCAGAAATTTTTCAAATAACAAGGTAAAACAGTAAAAAATAATGATATGAAGAAAGCAATATTGGCATTAGCGCTCGTTATGAGCATCGGAGCCACCCAAGTGTCTTTGGCGTCTTCTGCTCCAAAACATCGTTATCATCCAACTACCCAACAGGTAGATTTAAAGGCTGCTCCTGCATCTGCCGCACAGCCATCTGCTTCGAAGGATAAAGACGACGAGGCGTTGGAGGCTTATTCTGATACAACCAGTACAGATTCGGCCAACTATGATGATTATGATGAGAATGATAATAAGTCTGTTCATTCTAGATACAGTTTAGACAACTATGATGATCCGTTCGATTTCATCGGTTCGGTATTTGGTGGCGGAGCGCTGGCTGTTATGATCATCTTCTGTATCATCTTCGGTCTGCTATTTGTCTTTGCTCCGCTGATCATCGTATTTCTGGTTATCAGATATCTGATTCGCCGCCACAACGACCGGATGAAACTGGCGGAGATGGCGATGGAGAAGGGCATCAATGTTCCGGAAAGCGACCGGCCGATAGACAAGCAGAGCGATGAGTATCTGGTAAAGCGTGGATTGAGAAATGCCTTCCTGGGAGCCGGTTTGTGCGCCATGTTTGCCTGGTGGGATGCTGATTTCCTGGCTGGCATCGGAGCCCTGGTCTTCTTCTATGGATTGGGACAGACCCTCATAGGTTCGCTTCCAGCCATCAAGGATTGGTGGAGAAACCGCCATGGCGATCAGGGCACAGGTTATAATGGAACTCCGGTATAAAAATCAAACAATAATTATTAGTTAATATATAGTGGAAAAGTTATCCGATATTTCTCTCGTCACGAAGGTGGTGATGCTTCATGACCGCAAGTCGTTCGACTTGCTGGTCAGGAAGTATCAGTCACCCATTCGAGGGTTCTTCCTACGGCAGACGCTGGGGGATGCGCAGCTGAGTGACGACTTGGCGCAGGATACCTTTGTGAAGGCTTATACCCATCTGTCGGGTTTCAGGGGTACAGCCAGCTTTTCCACTTGGCTTTATCGTATCGCCTATAATGTGTGGTATGATTATACCCGCAGTTATAAGGAAACGCAGGATATCGATACGCCGGCGGTTGCCCGACAGAATGCGCAGGGAGTGAATACCGGACTGAAGATGGATTTACTCAATGCCCTGCGGATATTGAGCGAGAACGAACGGACATGCATCACGCTGCAGCTGATGGATGGTCTCTCTATAGATATGATTGTAGAAGTGACGGGAATGGCGCAAGGCACCATTAAGTCGCATCTCTCTCGTGGAAAACAGAAACTTGCAAGTTACTTAAAAAAGAATGGTTATGACCGATAAGATAAATGATAAGAAGTTGGAGAGCATGAAAGGGGAACCGTTGAACCCTCAGGATGAAGAACTCTTACAGATGTTCTTTTCCGATTGCCAGATGTCAGAGATTCCTGATGACGGATTCTCCGACAGGGTGATGCAGGCCTTGCCGGCTTTACCCGAAACTGGTACAGCGATGTCGCTGGTTAAGCGCCAGCGTCTGGAACATTTATGGACGGCAGCCTGTGTGGCAGCAGGCATCATCATAGCAGTAGTCTGTCAGGGATGGGAACAGATTCAGGGGTGGCTTTTCTCTATGAAGATAGATTTCCTCCTCTCCGGTTCGCGTGCCCTTACGCATGTGGCAGATTCCATCGCCCACTCTCAGAATCTCCTGATGGTGCTGGCTGGCTTCGTTGTCCTCATCATGGTTTGGCCAAGTTATGCGAAATAAAGCCCGGCCAGTCTATTAAGCTTGGGTGTATCAC
>ERZ779898.914-NODE-914-length-11472-cov-4.734431_pt1 | contig 11472 bp, 14 predicted proteins | sample MGYA00511902_ERZ779898 | MGnify/ENA primary metagenome ERZ779898 (study PRJEB29588, sample SAMEA2144588) | human gut metagenome | biome: human gut; feature: human-associated habitat; material: faeces | place: Denmark | collected 2008/2010 ...
TGCCGGGGGGAGTCAACGCCTTTTTGGGGCAGTGGTTCCAGGGCCTGCACCCCAGTACGCCACCGGTCGGTGCCAGTCTGCGGGTGATACCCTGCAATACCGCTGCGCAGCACGCGCTGCTGCCGGGGTTTGCGGTGGCGGATATCAGCACCATCACCGAAACGGGGATGCAAAGCCTTGGTCGCACCGCCGTTGCTTTTTGCCCGCAGCCGTTCCAGTCCGGCGAATATGAAGCTTTATATGGCTCAGATTTTTTGTAACCATGCGGCAGGCTTGTATCAATTACTGCCGGCAATCCTCTTATCGCGAAGCACATGATAAATCACACATTATATTCGCTAAATATTTATTTAGTGAAATAATGAGCGAAAACGCATAACTATCGTTTCCGCTGCACGTTATATCTCTGCGTAAGCACAAACCACCCGCCAATGCCTTTATCATAGTTTACCACCCACATCTCAAAGGAGGGAAATATTTATGCAGCCGCTGCCGTTTCTCACGCTTTGCCCCCTTGGAGTAGGTCCATCGGGGCATGTCTTCGGTACGAAGGAAATAGTGCTCATCCACTGGACCTGTTTCTAATATATCCTTTAGAGGCGTGGCCTCTACTCGCTGCGGAGTCACATCAACAGAGTATATCCGTCCGTTCATCATAACGCCAGCGCTATATAAATATACTCGCTGATCTCTTGAAACAGTCGAAATATCAGCATATTCTAATTCGTCGATCCAACTTTCAACATATGACCTGCTATGACTTTGAACAGGAAACGCTTTTGCTAAAATACCATTCTCCATAACATGCTTGTGCATAGACTTAAGGCCTTGTACACATACCGCTTCTGCCAAATTGCAAAAAATCTCCGTTTGATTATGATAGGCCACGATAAAGGTCCGCCGCCGTCGTTGAGCATATCCATAGTCAGCAGCATTGATGACTCTCCACTCAACGGCATAGCCTTTCTCATAGAGGCATCGTAATATGATAGAAAAGTCACGACCGGACTGTTTGGCCGGAGAGCGGATCAATCTGTCCACATTTTCCAACAACACATACTTTGGCTTTTTTTCTCTGAGGATATCATCTATTTGCCACCAAAGCGCACCCTTAGTTCCCTTAATTCCTGCGGAATTTTTCTTCATGATAGAATAGTCCTGACACGGGAATCCTCCAACAAGCAGATCATGGTCAGGTACATCGATTTTAGCTTTGGCGATATCTTGGCAAACATGGTACTTTTTATTGCCGAAATGCGTGGTGTAGCACTCAAAAGCATACTGCTCTCGCATAGACGGTTCCCATTGGTTTGCCCATATCACTTTGAACCTATCAGACGCAGCTTCCAGGCCTAAGCGAAATCCGCCTACGCCTGCAAAAAGCTCTACTGTTCTGATAGTATCCATAAATGTAACTCCAATGTAAGGCGCTGACATCACTCTTCATAGTCAATGGCTTCTTGCGCATCTGCGCTATCTATCAGCTGTGCAAGGATGACTTCCTCGATCGTAGCAACACATGTCGATAAGTCTTTGATGACTTCTTTTTCCCAAAAGTGAATGGGGACCCATCCGGCCTGCATCAACAGCTGGTCGTCCCGAAGGTCGCGAGCCATATTTTCTTCGATTTTTTCGATCCAATACTCGCGATTCCGTTTAAGCCGCATCTTTCGGGCTTCCCAGTCTTTTCCGTGCCAAAACTCGCCGTCCACAAAGACAGCGATATGGTATTTTAGTATCGCTATGTCTGGAGACCCAGGCAGCCTCTTGTCGTTCTTTCGGTAATGATAGCCTTGATGCCAAAGTGCTTTTGCTAAAAGCGTCTCCGCCTTGCCGCCCTTCAGTTTGACCTTGGACATACGCTTTCGGGTCTCTGGAGTAGAATCGTATGATTTGGGGTGTTTCATGATTTGCCTTTCCTTAAATATCAGTCTGGCATCTCATTTTGAGGCGTAACATCGACATAAGATAATTCTCCAGCCGCATATGAATAGCGTAACAGTTTCAAACTATTCCATTGTTTATTTCGGACGGGATGGCTACCCAAGGTATAATACCGCTGAACAACCTCACTGTAATAGGCTGCAATATTCTCGGGATACTCCGCTGCAATAATGCAAGCCTCGACCGCCTCATAATCACCATAAGCATACTCAGAGCAGACCCAGTCGACATATTTCAAGACCTGATCAATAGTTGCGTTGTCTGCTGCATCTTTTTTCAATTCGGCGACAAGATATTTGCAGGGAATTTTTGTGTTAGGCAGATAGCGCATTGCTAAGACATCGATTTTATCCATATAATCAATGGGTTTGAATGGTGAAGCTATTACCTGATGAGAAACATAATCCCAAGCACCTAAGGCATGAACTCGGTTATGGCACAGGTCATATACAACAGCTGCTTCAAGTGCCATTTCATGCTTTACTCGCGAGCCAAAAATACATGTTTGAAGCATATCTGCTGGTTTGATCAAATACCTATCAAGTACTTTTGCTGCTATCGCATTGTGAATATCATTGCGCTCAGGAAAAATCCCAGTTTGTGCTGCTGTCTCTCGTTGTCGACGCAACAAAAAAATCTCTTTTAACGATGCATTCTCCTCGTCGCTAAGTTTAATGAACGAAACTTTCCAGAAAGCACGAAGCATCTTAAATGTGTTTGGCTTATATGTCAAAATCTCGTCCGTATCAATTCCTTCTTCAAAAAAGTACGGCGCGCCTTTAAATGTACACAGCCAGCGGTAATGTGGACTCTGACTTCCAAAGTTCACCAAAAGGTCATTGCTTATGTCTTCATACCGCACATTGACCCTTGCAGATGAACGAGGATAATTACAATACTTGCAATCAGGACCAATGGAAATCAACTCACCGATGCCATAATACCTACGTTTACAAAAGAAATAAATATTGTCGCCTGGCTTCATTGACATATAGTCTGCCAAAGTACCCTCAAAGGACAGCGGAGCAATCCCTTTCAAATATGTCGAATATATTCCCTTTTCAGCACACTCTCGAATCATGCTGACTGGATCTTCATCTCCGCCAATAGCAAATACATATCCAGCCATTACCGCACCTCCTTGATCTGCTCTGCGATATAAGTGTTGTTCAGCCAAAAACACTGCTTGGTCATCATGCGGCCATCAGGCAACGGCAACTTATCCGAAGCGTCTTGTCCATGGGGTCTTACATGTGCAACGGGACTCTCTGTCTGCTTCGGCAGATCATTGCTTATCCCACGAGGTGTCTGAATCAGCTGGACTCCTCTACGAATCGTTTGAACAGTCCTCTCCCAAACACGATGCACCTCTTCAAGGTCATCATTTGGTATATTCCAGAACATGACGCGGTCAAATACATACGCTCCATCACCCCGTTCCTGGAAAATAACGAACATGAACTTTGTAGGCGCCAGATAGTTATAGAGTTCCGATTCTTCCCAAGTCTCTTCCTTGCTCAACGCAATAAAGTCAAATGTGGGGAAGGACATGCTTTCCTTGATCTTACCGTTGCTTTGCACTCGGATAGTTTTAGGGATAATACCTGCCTTTTGAAACTCCTCCGTACAGGCAATGCGGCCCTTGACATCCAACATTCGCGCCAACAGGATCTCATTAAGGCTCTTGGCATTGCTATCAACACCAAGTCTAAGTTTAAGCTCGTTTTGAGTCATTCCATAGTAAGGTTTAACTTTTTCAATGATGTATTCCTCAAAAGTTTTGGTGTGCAGCACATCTGCGGATTTGATAATACGCGGGCTCTCCGCATTTCCAAATATATACTTGTTGAGGATCTGCGTCATGTACGATGATTTCAGAGAATATGCCCGCTGTTTTGCAGGAAGCTCTGAAAACGGTTGCTGGCGAACGCTGGAGGCATTAGCGCCCTTTGTACAAGCCGCAAGATAAAGTGTGTCACCCTCCGAGAGTTCATGAGCACGGCCTGCACGAACCTTTTCCATGATAGTTTCCCAGTCATGCTCAATGATAGCAAAATCCTCTTCCGGGAAACTAAACAAAACCGCCTCATCTATCCGAAAATCACCCTTGGGCTTGTCTGCAAGGTGCTCATAGGACATGAGAAGCATGGTGTTGCATTTATGCCAAAAGGCACTGGTTTGGAAGGTCTTATCGTACTCCTCCATATAGTTGATGATATTGCAGACCAGCCGCTCCTTGGCACGGATCCCGTTTTTCCCACGCAGATAGGGCGTAACTTTCAGTTCTACGCCAGCCTCCGGGAAGTCCGGCTCAGACTCGGAGTTGGGCGTGTAGCCAAACCAGCTCTCTTCGATAACAGTTCCGATAGCACCTTTTCCCGTGGCCAAACGACCAGTTTTATCGACATTCCGGAGCGGGATACCCTTGATCTCCTGCGCACGCCGCAGGATCGATTCTCTGGTCACATACTGTGTTCCCTCCACTGCTTCCAACTCCTTTTCTATGATCTCATTATGAACGACCATGGGTCTTGCGCATCGCTGCACAAGACCCATGGATATCATTCTGATTTTGATATAGCTTATTTTTCTTCAGCTATGATCGTATCCAGAACTCTACCCATTCTGGTTATCATCGGTACGACCAGGGCGTTGCCCATGCAAAAATATCTCATCCTATCAGGCATACCCGTATTCGTCCATTCGTCGTCAAATCCCTGGAGGCGCTCGGCCTCGACCGGGGTCAGCAACCGGAGTCTCCCTGTTCCGGGATCTGACACAACATGCGTGGAGCGATTTAGTGTGGACTCACTGGTCAACATCGTACGGCCAGGTCTGTCCCACGGGTCAGGGAAGGCAATGGGGCCTTCTGAGAACATATACTCATGACCATCTGCTGATTTTCTGGGGATTTTTTTTGCGCCTTTAAGATATGTCCATTTGGGCATTTTCTCGTTAGTAATATAGAATTTATCATCAACATTATTCTTCTGCAGGATTTTCCCAAGGGTAATTGGTTCTTCTTCCCGCTCAATTACTTTTGCTGTATAAATCCTACCTTTGCACATATAACCTGCGGCTTCGAATGCGAAGGCAAAGTTATCGCTCACATCTACGATGTCACCGCCGATAACCGTCTCCGTTATCCGGCCCATGTCTTGAATGGGGAAGGCTTTCGCCATAAGGCCACCATCTTTGATGATCATATCTGCAGATATGTCGGCCATCTTCTGTCCATAAATCGTGTCGTTTCTGTATGCGAAGATGAATGTCCTACGACGACGCTGCGCTGCACCGTATTGTGCTGCATTAACAACTCGCCACTCCACACTATAGCCTTCCTTGGCAAGACACGCAAGAATAACGCCGAAGTCACGTCCCCTCTGTTTGGCCGGAGATTTAAGTAATCTATCAACATTCTCGAAGATGCAGAACGGTGGCTTTTTTGCGATGATAGTATCTCTTATCTGCCACCACAGTACGCCCTTTTTACCTTCGATACCATGAGAAGACGACAGGGTGTGTGCCACACTATAGTCCTGACAAGGGAAGCCCCCCACGAGAAGTGTGTGGTTTGGAATGGCCTGCTTGTCCATCGTGCTGATGTCTTCTCCAGTATGAAATTCATTATTTAGGTCAGAACTGTCTCCAAAATGCTGCACATAGCAGTCATGTGCCCATTGTGTCCTTGCGCCGGGTTCCCACTGTGAGAACCATGTAGTCTCCCAGCCCGCTTCCAGTCGTTCGAATCCCAATCGGAATCCGCCGACACCTGCGAATAATTCGCAGATAGTCTTTTGCATAATAAAGCCCTCCTTTGACCGTCATGCGGTCAGCTCGCTTATTTTTCATAGACCGAGCCGTAGCTCATGTTAGCACCGGCAGACGCCGGATCGTTGGTCTATAATTAAATTATACCATACCGCAGCAAAGAAATCATCAACAATATTTGTAGAAACGACAGTAGTCCCTAAATCGTAATTTATTTAAAGGACTTACAAAATAGAGAGGAAATCACTTAACATCAGTTGTTCATATTCATCGAATATCGATTTGTCGTACCGCTCCTCTTGCAGTTCTGCAATTGTAATGTGCCCATCATGCAATTTCATAACCAAATCGTTCGAAACGCCATAATCTATGAGTTTTGAATAGTCATCGTAAACACTACCATCCTCAAACAGTAATGTTATTTTCTTTGCATCTAAGCAGGATAGATCCAATGATGCATCTAAGGCGTTTTTTTGAAGAAATAGTTTTAAAATCGATACGAAAAATGATGTATAGAAAGGAATTTTATATTGAATGATGGAAGAAATAAATTTAAAAGTCTCTGAGTAAAAAGCATCAATGTTCGGCGTCAAATCGGATTTGTAATATCGCAATATCCAACCAAGTTTTTCTTCATTAAAATATTGCTGCATCACCCGCTTTTCTTTGATTCGTGTAAGGTTGTGTTCTTTTATGAAATCCTCATATCGCCCTGTAATATACTTCCTATTACTGGAGATGACATTCGCTATTTTACCAGAGCAGTATACACGATATAATCTTCCCCAAATGAAATTGTTTTGAGAGTCAAAAGCTCTTATTTCATATGGCTCACATTCAAACCCATCGATGTTGGCGGCTTCGAAAGCTGCTTTAAGAATATGGAAGATATAGTTTAAGGATTCGATTCTGGCTTTGGGCTGCGCCTCCAGAATATCTTTTGCTTTTTCATATGAAGTTGTAACTTGCTCTGGATGCAACCGAAAATATTTGTAAAGAGCAACTTTCCATTTCGTTGAAACATTCAATGACAAACGCATATCGTCTGCCGTAAGTCCCAATGCTAACATTTCCTCAAGCGTTTTGCTTTTTTCCTCCCTTTCAGCCTCAGATAGATATTCATCTTCAATCATATCGATTTCATAATCGATTCTTTTGTGCCCCTGCGTACAATAATTGTAATTCTCTAATCTTATCTGTGCTTCTCGTTGCAGTTGAGTAACCTTTTCATATACTTCTGATGTTATACAATACACCTTGCCAATACTAGTGAAATCGCATTGAAAACAAGATTCAAATATGCTTTATATTCGCCAGAATCAAATAACGCATTAAGGATTTTGAGAATCTTATCATTTTCGCCACTAAAAGAATACTCATTAAGTGCGGACACAAATTCTGTATTATTCATAAGATTTCTCCATAGCCCGTTTAATGTCCATTGTTGAACTTTCGGTAGGAACAAATACAATTTCGACTCTATAGTTCGTGACTCCAATGGATTTAATGCTTTGCTCGCATTGACTGTGTATATCGTTATAATGCTGTTCTAATTTTTCAGGAAGTCTCTGCTTGCTATCAAATATTGCAAAGAAAATAAAATTAACACATATATTGTGTGCTATGAGTACAGAGACGAAATCATTTCCACCATCTAACTGTGCATTTAAATCAGTAAAAAAAGATTTAAATATTGTTTTATCTGGCTCTTGGATTGCATTACCCTTCTCAACGATAAACTGAAAATAATCATTTAAATATGCAGCGCTAATATGTGCGGGTTTTCCATCTGCTTTTCCAGGCGTATTAGGCTTTCCAACAATATCCTCAATCAAATTGTTCTTCGCATTCGCAGCGCCAGCTACAAACTTTGCTTCGCAAAAGCAGATATTTATTTTCTTGTTTTCGTCCAAAAAGTAAACAATATTATCAGGTCCTGTAGACTCGTAATTCGAATCAAACGAACGTTTATTAGCATAAGTTATAACTGCTTTTCTGCCATTAACAATACGCAAATAAAAGTCAAGAAATAATTCGCCATAGATACCATCGGATGCAATTTGACGATGAGGAATAATTTTGCTGTTCTTCCTCATGTTTTTTGATCTTGCTATAAGTTGCGTATCAATATCCTCATTTTCGTCGACAGTCTCAAAATAGTCGGAATTCCGAATGTAGAATGGAAGGTACGCCAAAAAGGTATCCGCAAAGTTTTTGAGCTCGGACGGATAGTCATATATATACATTAGATATGCATTCTGCATAGCGTGGGATAACCGAGTCATAAACACCTTGCGTTCATAATTCGCTTTATAGTGAGCAACCAGCTGATTCACTTCCATAAATTCACCTCAAGTAATATATCCTTGAAATCAATTTTCATCCGGCACGATCTCTACAATATCCTCAACCTGACAATTCAGTGCAGTACAGATCTTTACGAGTATCTCCGTGGTGACATGCCCATTTCGTCCCATCTTGGTAACGGAAGCTGGGCTGATACCCGCCTTTTCACACAAGTCTTTCTTTTTCATGTCCTTATCAATAAGCAGCTTCCAGAGTTTTTTATAACTCACAGACATAAAATATCTCCTCCGTACCGATATACAAAAAATGCTCTGCCACTTGGCAGAGCACTCGGTCTATTGCAGCCATACTGCCAAGGCCTATTCCAACACTTGACAGCGTTGTTTATTATGATAGCACATTCGGGCAGGAAAAGCAAGAAAATGATAAATCCGCACGAATTTCGATCCTATTGGATTTTTTTGAGCTGTAAAAGAAACAGTTGAACCTCCGGGCAGTCAGAGCTACAATGCCAACACCTCATCGCGAGGACAAACTGATTGGAGGTCAAATGATGAATTATGAAGCAAGCCCGTTTCAGGACTACGAATCGATCACCGTTGATGAGCTGAAGGATCAAGCCAACAGCCTATTGAATCTGGTAACGGATGAGCAGCGACCACTGCGCGTATGCATGAATAATGGCAAGGAGTTTCTGTTGTGCCCTCAGGACCTGCTCGCCCCTATCTGTGACGCTGACTTTCGTTTGATCCTGCTGTCAGCAATGCGGTATGCGATGGGCAGAAACACATATATGCCCGCGGTAGTTTCCGATTACATTAAGCGCCACATTCGGTTTCTGGACGATATGTTTCTTGCGTTGGCTGCCGATGATATTCGGCGGCACCTCGAAGACTACGCAGAGCATGAGCCGAACCCGAATCTTTGGCAAGGCCTTTTTGATGCACTCGAAGCAGAGCAGAAAGCGCATGCCACTCGTCAGGCAAGGAAAATTCGGTCTTGTCCGCCCTGCGGAAAGTCCTCGCTTTGAGTGCCAATCGAAAAATATTCATGATAAAATTACGACGAAATCAACGCGACATTTTCCAGCATGTTCCCATAACTTCCCGAAAGCCGGTGAAGCCCGATTCCAAGGGCGTTCCCGGCTTTTTCGCCTTTTGGGGAAGCTCCCGTATCTTGGCGAATCCCGGCGCATCTTGATGGCCGTGAGTAGTAAAACGAGTAGTAAAACGCGTTTTTGCTACGCCGCGACGCGTCGCATCTCCTCCGCAGCCGTGCAGCCGTCCATATGGGCGTAGTACCCGAGCGTCATCTTGATGTCCTTATGGCCCATGATGTATTGCAGCGCCTTCGGGTTCATGCCCGCCTTCGCCATCTCCGTGCAGAACGTGTGGCGCAGCGTGTGCGGCGTCATGTCCTCGGGAAGCGCCACTCCCCCGCCCTTCGCGTACTTGCGCCTCAGTCCCCTGAACACCCGGTCGTAATCGCCGCCGACCCTCGGCAGCCCGTCCCTGTTGAGGAAGATGAAGCCCGTTCGCCCATCGACGCTCAGGGGCTTCGCCTTCGGCCTCGATGCCATGACATGCTCGAACGCGGCCATCACCTCGTCGGTCATGTAGATGTAGCGCTTGCCGCTCTCCGTCTTAGGCTCATCGACCCGGTATCCCCCGCCGACTGCGCGGGCGAGCTGGTGGTCCACGAAAATCACCCTGTTCGTCAGGTCGATGTCCGTCTCGGTCAGTCCGCACATCTCCGATATGCGCAGCCCCGTCCCGAGGAGGATGACCGCCTCGTCGATGTACCTGTGGTAGACGGCATCCGACCGCATGAAACCGAGCAGCGCGTCCACCTGTTCCCGACTCAGCGGCTCCCTCTCCGTCACGTCCCTCTTGATGACGGTCGCGAGCTTGAAATCGAACGGGTTCTTGCGTACGCAGTCATCGGCTATCGCCAAGTAGAACGCCGCCTTGAGCGACCGCTTGTGGTTGGAGATGGTGGAGTAGGCGAAGCCCTTGGACTTCATGCGCTGCGCCCATTCCTTCGCGTCGGACGGCTTCACGCCGCCTATCTCCCGCGAGCCTATCGCATCCTCGGAGAGGAGTCGCTTGAGCTGCGCCCTCGACCTCTCCGTCCCCTCGCGCACATCGAGGCGGCATCTCGTGAACTTCGCGTAGAGCTGGCTGACCGTCATCTTCTTGCCGATGGTGTCAATCCCATCGTTCAGGTCTCGCAGGATCTCCTTGACCTTCTCACGAAGCGAGATGTCATCCCGCTTGCCCGTGGGGGTCTTGTCGGTGGGGACCAGTTTCCAGGCATACACGAATTGAGTTTTACCGCAGGCGTCCGTGTACTTGTAAGCGTATCTTCCGTCTTTTCTCTGGCTCTCTCCAGTTCTTAAAATTCGACCTTTGCTATCGCGTCTTTTCTCTGACATGATGTAAAGCTCCTTTCCATACTGGAATGAGCCTTGATACGATATACGTATATTATACCATATTTTCGGCTGTTTTTCATCATATTACGTCCAGAGAATCAATGATTTTTTCAAATTGTTTACGCTTTATCTGGACACGGTTTCCATTCATAATCACCCAGCTTGCGGTCTGGTTTTCCTCCGCAATCTTACGCAGTTTCTTTTCCCCGATACGGAAATATTTTGACGCTTCTTCAATAGTAAGCGTGTATTTTTCCCAGATAGGCACATCAGTATTGTTCATAATCTATGCACCCCCTTTACTGTGTGTCATTTTTTACAAGCAGGCAGACGGCTTTGGAAAGCTCCGTTAGTATCTCAACTATTCCCATTCTTGTGGGCAGAACCGCACCATGCGGACGTATCATTATTCTGTGAGGATAGGTCGTGGCAAAACGACTTTTCCAACAGTCGCTCTCGGATCACTGCGTGGGTCGCTCGCTTTCTTTTGAAAAGGTCGTGGCGTACAGTCCCCGTGGCTCGCTATCTCACAAACGTATCTGTCTGCTTTATTCAGTTGTCAAAGAGCTGTGGCGAAAGCGTGTTGCTTTCATGTAAAAGCAGGGCAGAGCAGGAAAGAGGGGGACATTAAACCATGCTCTGCTAAAAACTGCTTATTCTTCTTCGATTTCTAAGGCAATATCAAACCCTAAAATCATTTTGATAAGTGCTTCTCGGATAAGTCCCTTTAACTCCATATCTACAACAATATAAACATTGCCGTATTCATCATAGAGTGGACGCAGACAGCACTTTGATATGTACGGGTCATAAAATGCCAGTATTTTTTCAATCGCTTTTTCGTCCCCGTCCATTGCTTGCGAAAGCAAATAGTAGGACGGCTTCTTAAATGTTTGCTTCATTTTACTGCTTCTCCTTTAGTATTTTTTTCATAGTTTCCAAAGCATGATGTCGGTTTCTAAATACACCGCTTTGCGTGATTTTCTGCAAGTTGGCAATTTCACTTTCTGTCATTT
>ERZ779898.918-NODE-918-length-11443-cov-9.886547_pt1 | contig 11443 bp, 6 predicted proteins | sample MGYA00511902_ERZ779898 | MGnify/ENA primary metagenome ERZ779898 (study PRJEB29588, sample SAMEA2144588) | human gut metagenome | biome: human gut; feature: human-associated habitat; material: faeces | place: Denmark | collected 2008/2010 ...
GAATCGCAGATTACGGCTGCGACTACGCGAATGGTTTTCATACTGCCTCGTTCTCCTTTGAAATATTGCTCTGTAAATATCTTAATAAATCCTCGCGTACGGGATGATGCATTTTCATGGTCACCTTCGCGATCGGTTTCATTTTACCATTATTGTCTTCCTTCTGGCTATCTGCAGATTCCACAATGTCAAATTGTCCCATATAATAAAAACCGGTCTCTGCATCACTCTTTTTCACCAACAGATGTTTCCTCGGAGCCGTCAAAACCTTCTGCATATAAGGGCTGCTATTATCTTTACCAATCTGAGAATCCCACTTGAAAATCAGATTATCTTCAAAAGCATCTGCATAATCCGGCTTGCCATCTGCGTAATTTTTACCTTCCTCGGCTTCTTCTTTATGGTAAGTAATAAAAATGAATACATCATCACCTATCCGACTCATTCCATACATAGTAGATGACAGATCTTTGCCGCAATTCATCAAAAGGCTCACATCTCTCCGGGAATACTTCTCATATAATACAAAAGGTGTATCTTCTGATTTACCCTTGGTATATTTATCCTTATATCTAGCCAGTCCAACTTTGATAATATCCCTGATCTGAGCATTAAACTCTTCGTTCTGCAAGCATCTCTGATAAGCTTCCACACTCCTCATAGTGCGTTCTCCGTCAGGGCGCAATATGTTCATAAATTTATATTTCTGGTATTCATCGTCTTTACTAACAAAATGCCCTTGCAGAACTTTGACGGATTCCTCTACTTCCTGATCAGTTATAAAATAATCATACTCATATTCGAGTTCTCTTCGAACATCACTGGTCGAGATGGTATCTTTGTCTAGAAATTCTTTTAAAATGCATAACTCACTAGGCCTGACTCCACTCAAAATGGTCTTAGACAGATATTCCAATATCAGCTTTTCCTGATCATTCAATTCACAGGAGTCCTTTCCCGTCTCAACAGCTTCCAGGAACTGCCAATATGTCTTATATTCTTTGATAATTACCAACGGATCAATCTCTCCCTGCTCGTAGAAGTCATACAACAGGGGAATTCGTCCAATTCTATTTTTCAGAGAAATGTAGCTTTCTCTTATAATCGATTTCATTCCTCGGATCTTATCAATAGAATTGAATATTTTTTCTTTTGCAATTTCATCAAAATGTACGGTGGATGCTCCGGGTATCGTATTATTCCCTGAAATCACATATTTTCTGATCGTATCCGCATTATAAGTTCTATCCCCGGACAATGCCACTGGAATCATAAAATTGTTATTATAGTTTCCAATGAAATCAAGAATTACCACATATTCCTTGTTCTCGGCTTTTCTAAGTCCTCTGCCAAGCTGCTGTATAAATACAATAGGAGACTGCGTGGGGCGCAGCATGATCACCTGGTTCACTTCTACGATATCTACACCTTCATTCAAAATATCTACTGAAAAAATGTAGTCCAAAGGCTGCATTTCATCTGTTGCATCCGCTTCGTTCATTGCCAGACGTTCAAATGCTGCTTCTCGTTCACGATCGGTATTCTTGCCGCTTAGTGCTACGGTACGGTATCCTAGATTATTGAACTTTGCAGACAGCTCCTCACATTCCCTATTCCTGCTGCAGAATATAAGTCCCTTAACACGATCACCGCTATATCCATAATATCTCGCCTGTTCGATGACATGTCTTACACGCTCGTCACCGGTTAATCTTCCAAAATATTCCTCCGAAATATTTCTCGCCTTGGCTTGTTCATCCGTTATCATGGAAATATCACTAATACCAAAATAATGAAAAGGGCACAATAAATCTTCTTCCATTGCCTGTTGCAATCTGATCTCATAAGCAATCTGGTAATGAAATAGCTCATACACATTCTTGGAAGCCTCTCCGTCATCTCTCTTGTCTGGCGTTGCCGTCATGCCAAGGAACAATTTCGGTTTGAAATACTCCATGACCTTCTGATAAGTATTCGCCGGACTATGATGCGCTTCATCTAAAACAATGCAATCGAACTCTTCCGGTGCAAACTTTCTCAGATTATCCTCTTTGTGAAGCGTCTCCACCATAGCAAAAATGTAATCTGCCTCATAATCTGAATATCCTGCCCCAACAATGCCCATTGACTTCTTATCTTCAAATACTTTTCGGAATGAGGTCAACGCCTGTTTAGCAAGGGTAGATCTATGTACCAAAAACAGAACACGCTTAAATCCTAACTCTCGCATGGCAAAGGCTGACGCATACGTCTTGCCTGTACCGGTAGCAGAAATCAGCAGTGCTCTATTTTCTCCAGCATCCACAATCCTACGAAGATTCGTAATAAACCCTACCTGCATAGAATTCGGTTCCAGCTTATACTTCTCCGTGGAAGATATCTCATCCCGTTTTGCTATTTCCCTCTGCTTTTTGATGATCTCATACTTTTGCTTATAATTCTCATAGAAATCATCATAGAAAAGCGCATACTTAGAGTCCCACAGCTGGTGGAATTCCTTTACGATCTCCATCGCAATTTCACCCTGCTCTGTGGAAACAATTTTGGTATTCCACTCCTTATTTTTCGTCAAAGCAGCACTTGTGATATTGGAGCTGCCGATGATAATACGATAAATCTCTTCCTTCTTAAAAATATAGCCTTTGGTGTGGAAGCCCTGGTCTGCCCGATCCACATCATACATCTTCAGAGTAACATTGGACAGTTCCTGCAACTTCTTCAATGCTCTGGGCTCACTAAAGTTTAGATAGTTTGTCGTTAAGATCTGACCCGGGATCTGCCTCTTCTCCAGCTCCTTCAAGGTCTGCAAGAGCGGCGTAATTCCACCCATAGTAATAAAAGCCACGCTGATCTGGAATTGGTCACACTTCATCAGCTCATCTTCTATGACGGAAATAACTTTCTTGCCCTCTTCCGGATTATTCGATACGAAGGCAGGCTTGTATGCCAGATTGGCAGCGGCTGTACCGTCAATATATGCAGTTGTCAGTCCTTCTTGAAGTTGTGTAAGGGTGGTGTTTGACATGATATTCTCCGTATTTAACATTTTTCTCTATATTTCTTCTGTATTGCATGATTTCCGAATCCTTTAACCGTGTAATCTTGTCCGTATCTCCTCCGGTGCTCATTTTTGAAATCAGTGCAAGTCAATAATCTGGACATCTAACTTGTCTTGAGGGACATCTTGAAGGACATCTTAGTTCAGGTTCAGCATCACTACAGTACCAATCCTTATATTACTATTCCATTGCAATGGTCAATCTCATGCTGAATAATCTGTGCTGTCCAACCTGAATACTTTTCATGCTGTTTCTTAAAGTTCTGATCAAGATAGTCCACTTCTATTTCCTGATATCTCGTACATGGTCTTACACCTTCCAGAGAAAGACATCCTTCCTCAGTCTGATATTCTCCGGATTTCTTTGTTATTATCGGATTTATCATTGCAAACTGAAATGGTCCGGCTGCTACTACAATGATATTCTTTTTTACTCCAATCATATTGGCAGCCATACCAACACAGTGTTCTAAATTTGCCTTAAGTGTATCAAGCAAATCTGTCACAATCTGGTTATCTGCCTCTGTTGCATCCACTGACTTCTGTGCCAGAAACAACGGATCATGCATTATCTTCTTTACCATTAATTCCATCCCTTCCATACATCAGGCTGATATCCAAGTGTAGATTTTTTTCCATTTCTTATCATTGTATTTTCTCTGGTATCACATTATTTAATTAATAGCAACTAAAATCCCGCCTCCACTGTGATCTGGCTTCCCTCTTTTGATTTTTTTACCTTAATCTGCTGTGGGATACTCTCCATCAGTTCTTCTCTATGACTTATTATCCCAACCAATTTATTGTTTCCTGACAAATTAACTAATGCATCCATTGCACTATCCATGGATTTATGATCTAATGTTCCAAATCCTTCATCCACAAATAGCGCATCCATCTGAATACCTCCAAGATTAGAAGATACAGTGTCAGATAATCCCAAAGCCAAACTAAGCGATGCCTTAAAGCTTTCTCCTCCTGACAAACTTCCCACAGGTCTCCTATGACCGGTGTACTTATCTAATACTTCAAGATCCAAAAAGTTATTACTCTTTTTACCTATCGAACTCTCCTGCCGATATAGTTCATATTGTCCATCACTCATTGGTAGAAGTCTTCTGTTCGCTGCTGCTATAATTCCATCAAATCCTGCTGCCTGAATATATTGTTCTAAAGTAATTTTTCCTTTTGATGTACTTCCTTTTACCAGATCATATAGTCTTTTACAAATTGTATATTCCCTATCTGATTTCTCCAAATCACCTCTCTTGAAAATAATATTAGACTGCTTTTCAGAATTCATGTCTATTCTATGTTGGGTTGAATTCACGGTCGATCTAATTTTATTCACAGTCTCTTGTTGTTCTTCACAGCGAAGCCTTAATTCTTCCACATCTACTAATATTTTACCTTTGGCATCCTCCTTTGCCTGTTGCCATTGTTTTAAGTTTGCTAGCACATCCTGTTTATATTTTCCTATTTCGTTATCAGTTTTACTAATTTCGACTTCTGTCACAATATAACCAAGCATTTCCTCCACTGATTCAAATTTCTGCTTTCTAATCTCGCTGTCCAAAATGACCTTTGTCTTCTGCTCTTTATCTTTTAGGTCTTTCAATGTTATATTCAATGTTTCTAATGCTGCCTCCAACTGGAGTACATCTGCATCTGCTTTTTTCTTATTATTCTCAGCTTCCTGTATTGCATCCAGTATTTCTTTCGCCTTCCTTCTTGCATCAGAACGTGCCGAATCTGCTTCTCTCCAATTATTAAATTTCAACCTGCTTCTTAATTCTTGGAGTTGCGTTTTTGTTTTAATCGTTTCACCATCAAGTTCCTGCTTCTTTACAAGTATATCTTCTCGTTTTTTTACCAATACTTTTGTTTCTTTTCCCTGTGCTTTATCCAGGTCCCCTTCTGCTTGCTCTAGTATTTCACAGTCTTTTTCCATAGAATTTTGTAGCTTAATATTCTCATTCAACCTGTCTTTTACAATTCCTTTGGCCTTTTTCAAATGTCCCACCAAAGCATTCAAATCTCCAGTCATATCATAGGTTTCAAAAATAGCATTTTCTAAGCAGTCTAATATATCCACTCTTAATTGCTCTTCGTACTCACTAAGAGTACCTTTTGCCTTTTCTGCCTCTGTATTTAATTTATTCTTTTTTTCCTGGAGAGTTGATTCTTCTCTTTGTAATTCTTTGTATTCTTCTTCCGTTATAGAATTTTGAGGAAGAAGAGCTAATTGGGGATGATGTATCGAGCCACACACCGGGCATTTCTTCCCTTCCTCTAACCCTTTTGCTAAAATTCCTGCACGACAATCCTCAAGGAGTCTTTCGGCTATACTACGTTTTTCTCTAATTTCATCACATTTTTCACGTGCCTTTAAGAAATCATTCTGCTTCAGCTCAAGGTCCTTCATTCTCTTCGTTCTCTCGGGTATCCTCTTTTGTGAAATTATGCTTATACGTTCATTCAACGCAGAGAGTTGCTCTCCCAGATTTCTTATTTCCTGCAGTTCCGCAGGTCGTGTCTTCAAATCCGAAATTGTCTTTTTTAAATTTTTTATTCTTTCTTCAAGACTTCTCTCTTGCGCAATCAATACTTCTTCTTTTTCAGCAATTTTATTCTTTTCTTTCTGAAATTCAATATTTTTTACTTCTAAATGATCCCTTTTTTGATATTCAGATTCTTGCTCATCAATTTTCTCTGCCTGTTTTTGAAATTCCCTCGCGCTACTCTCTTTTTCCTTGAGAGCACGTAACTTTTTTTCTGCCTGACCGACTATCTTCACCGACTCTTGCAAATTTTTGGTTTTTATACTGATTGTTTCCTCCGTAGAAGCAATCGCGTCAACCTCATTTTTCCATGTTATATAAATCGGCTTTACTTCACGTGTTGCAACCTTTTGTCTATTTAATAATGTCTCTTTTTCCTCTATCTCTTGTTTCTTAACTTCTAATAGTTCCTTCTGTTCCTGTAATTTACTAAATCTATCAATAAATTTATTATTTTCTTCTGCCAATGCATATGCCTTATCCTGAACCTTCAATTCATTTTCTTCAGTTTTAAGAGTTACCGTATATGTCTTCCATTTTTCCTTATCTGTCTGTAACAATGCCTCCAATAAATTTAGAATTTCTTCAATATTCCCTAAATTGTCAGCGTGCAAAATTCTTTCCTGCAATTCTGTCAGCGTTTCTGCCAAATAATCTTCAGGGTCTGCTGTCACATCTCCAAAATACTGCATAATACTTCTTTCAGTCTCTCTTTTTTCCTCAAAAATGGCATTCAGCTTATCCCTTAGCTTGTCTTCTATATTTTTATATCCTCTTGTCATGAATATAGTACGTAGGATTTCCGTTCTCTGTTCCGTCTTTGCATTTAACAAAGCCCAAAATTCTCCTTGCGCAATCATTGCAATCTGCTTAAATTGTTTGTCATTAATATGCAATAATTCTATTATTGCATTATTTACATTCACAAGTCCCTCTATAGGCGTCATACCTTCTCTATAGAGTACTGCTTTTTCCTTCACCGAAACCATCCCTATTCCTCGCTGTTTAGGACGTTCGTAAGATGGCTGTCGCCATACATGATATTCTCTTCCCTGATGAGAAAAATAGAAATCCACAAAACTATCTGTAGAATCCTTTGCATATTCACTACGAAGATTTTTAGTATCTCTATAAGAACCACTAGTGGTGCCATACAATGCAAAACATATAGCATCAAAAATCGTAGTTTTTCCTGCCCCTGTGTCTCCAGAAATCAAGAAAAGTCCCTTATTTTCAAATTGACCAAAATTAATTTCCGGTGTTTGACCTGCATAAGGTCCGAATGCGCTTATAATCAATTTAATCGGCTTCATTAATAACCCCTGCCTCCTTTGCTACCATTCTCATATAATTCATTTCTTCTTCACTGATTTCACAACCATATATCATGTGATAAAAGTCACCTATTAATTCTGCAAATGACTTATTTTCTGCAATTCTAGAAATATCCACATGTTCCAGTGCTCTTGTGTGTGAATTGTCATAATCGATGCTGACAGTATTGGGATATATTTGTTGAAAAATCCCCATCGCATCATTGATAATGTCCTCATCTGTAAGAGTTGCATAAATAAAGTCTTCCGTCGCCTTAATGTTCTTTTTATCCAAAAGTATTTTTATCGTTCCTATAACATGTCGCAAATCTCTCAATGGTTTAAGCGGAATTAGCTCTATTGAAACTTCACCTTTTTTTCCTAGTTCAACAACCGGAATTGATTTTTCATTATTTGCTTCGCTTAAGGAATATTTTAATGGAGAACCAGAATATCGTATCTCCTCTCTTCCTACCTTTTGCGGCGAATGAATATGCCCCAACGCTACATAATCAAATCCATCAAAGCAATCATATCCTATCTTCTCTACTAAACCAACACTTTGTGTTCCGATACTTTCCGAACCGCCCAACGCAGGTTCTTCTGTTCTTCCAGTCACAAATTGATGCGCTACTATAATATTCCTCTTTCTAGGATCCACTCCAGCCTTTTCCAGAATAACTCTTATCGCATCCTCATAAGAAACAATTTCTTCCTCCGGGAAAAAATGTCTTACTTGAGCAGCCTTTACAAACGGAAGGAGATAAATATTTACTTCTCCTTGCGCATCTTCCATCATATATTTATCTAAAATTCCATTATACTTAGAGGAAATATAAATTTGATTAGTTTTGAATAAACTACTCCCATAATTCAAACGATCATCTGAATCATGGTTTCCACTAATGATAAATGTTTTTACCCCAATCTCCGACAAACTGCACAAGAAATAATCTAATAAGTTTGTAGCTGCCTCGCTTGGAATTGCTTTGTCATAAACATCTCCCGCGATCAGTACTGCATCCACAGCCTTTTCTTTTATTACTTCAAGTATCTGATTCAAGATATATTTCTGATCTTCAAATAAATCAAACTCTTTTAATGACTTGCCTAAATGTAAATCTGCTATATGTAAAAATTTCATAAGTAATCCCCCTGTTCAAATAAAGTCATTATAACCTTAAGCATACCACATCTTAAACATAACTTATTATCATAGCTAAGCATTTAACAAGCGCCCTCTATATTATTACTCTATTTACACTAATCTTTTTTAACTTTATTGTTTTTTCGCTAAGCGTCCTCAATGTTTCCTTCCCTACTAAGTGCATACGCTACTCATTTGTTAAAAAGATCTCTATAAAAAAATTTCTCTTATTTCTTGAATTTCGTCTTTATACTTATTATCGTCAATATTATCAATTAAGGCTTCAATGTTTATATCCACTAACACACCATCTTCGAAAGATAAAAAATCTGAATAATCCTTCTTAATCAGTAACGAAAGATGACGAGGGATTCCTATATTCTGTAATTCTATAATTATGTCATCCGTCGTTCCATATTCGACATATTCTGCCCAATTTTTTCCTGCAATTCCCTTTCCAAGCTTTTCTGATACAATCAAATAATAATTTATAAAATAATTTTTAATTCTAAAGCGCAAAAAATTATCAATATCAGAGATCAAATTATTTATTATAAGATTAATGTGGTTTCTATTATTTGGTTCAAATGGTATTGTCTCATTTTTGTCCCAAATTTCGCCCTTCCTTTTATAATAATTTATTATATTAATAATCATCATATTTAATGGAGTTGATTTCATCCAGGAATACATTAATACAGCAAAATATTGTAATCTAGTTCTCTGTTTAACCATTGGATTTCTTCCTTTTGACTCTTCTTCTCCCCAATTATAATAATCATACATTTTCTCCAGTACTTCTTCACACGTCCTAGTAGTAATTTCTTCAGGGAAAGCATTTTCTTTTTCACTTATTGTCTCCCATATATCATTTTGATATGCAATCTTTATGTTGGAACACTGCTCCAATATATAAAGCGGAATATGATTTTCTCTATCCATACGTTCCAGCAGTCCTTTGCCACCTGAATTTTTTCTCAAAAAATTACTCATTAAAATAGAGTCTGTGTTTGATACTTGGTGCATAAAAACAATATTAGCATAATGATCCCATACTTCCTTTTCAGTTTGAGAATAATTAGCTCTTGTAAATTCTTTTGCTCTTAAAGAACGGTCCAAATTTGTATAAAAATTCTTTTGTCCAGCAATAACTAATGGCTTCACGGTATCTATTTTTTTATTTCGTACAACTTGCAAATCTTTTGGGGGATTATCCCATCTATTCTTTTTATCTTCAATTCTAACACATATAATGTTTCCACTTAACTCTTTACTCAATCTGCCTGCTCTGCCCGCCAAATTCCAAAAATCAACATCAGAAAATTTTGAATTGCCTATAGCATTGCTAAAAATAAAAATATTTTTGGCCGGCAAATTAACTCCCTCTAAAAGTGTTGACGTACAAAACATGTAATCGATAACTTTCTCTTCAAATAATTTCTCTGTCCTTTCTCGTATACGTTGTGGCAATCTTCCAAAATGGAATGCTACACCTTTTTTTAAGCAATCTATCAAAAAATAATCTTTATGTACATATTTTTTTATCAATTCTATTAATGAATTAATTCTAGGATCATTTTTCTCTGGCAAACTATTAGAAAACTGTAATGCGAATTCAATCGTATCAGCAATCGTATTACAATATACAATATTTTTACACTCACTCCCTAATTTAAGTAAAAGCTTGCTCACATATCCGTGTTCTTTTTTTCCTAAATCTTCAAAAACTATATCTTCACCCGTTTCTGTAAACATTCTCCCCACTTCTTCAACATAATCAATGAAAAATCTATTTTGAGCTACAGGCGATTCTTTAATAATCATCTGCTCATCTATATTTTTTTCAAAAAGCTGTAAAAAAACATCTGCATTAGGAATATTAGGAGACGCAAAATATAATTTAATACTTTTTCTTTCAGCCAGCAAAATGGCATGATAATACAAAGGTGATCTTGAATCCTTTTCAGTGATGATTTTATGTGCTTCATCAATAAACATATAATCAATCACGGGATTTTCCCTCTCACCCAAATATGATATCAAACGTTCCGGTGTAAAAACAAACACATATTTCAACATTTTATTTTTGTAAATTGTAGGCACAACCGGATGTGCTAACACTTTATATCTTTTATCTGTAATAGTCTTTTTTAGCCTTGTAGTAATTTGATTTATAAGTGCCCTTGTTGGTACTAAAATCACTATATTATCTACACCATTTCTTTCAGAAATTATGTATTGAATAAAAGCATCCATAATAAAGGATTTTCCAAAAGAAGTTGGTCCAGAAAAGCTAAAGTGATTGCTTTCTTTCATCGTTTCAAATAATTTGTACTGAGGATCTGTAAATATCAAATCACTAAAAGGTACTTTCTGATAAATTTTTTTAATTTCTTTTTCCAATGCTGTCTCTATTGTCTCTACTTTTTCTGAATCTTGAACTGCAATATTTAAAGATGCAAAATTTCCTAACTTGGTTAATATTGAATTTGCATAGTACTGAAATTGCCTGTCATCCTTATATGCATCATATAATAAGCTAATAATTTTATACGCTTTGTTTCTTCCCTCAGCCTCAGTACTTCTCGATAAAATATCAGCAAAACGTAGTATGTCATCATATTCTTTTTCTGTTAAAACAATATCGTCTCTTTGATATAAAAAAATATGGGCATATTTAAGTTCCAATTTTCCCGTTAGTTCATTCAAGTACGAATCTTGTAATGCTCGACTGACCATCGTTTCTAACCATGTCATTTTGTAATGGCCTCCATTATTTGCTTTCTTTTAGAGTCTATATCTGTAAATGGTAATATATATATGTAAAAATTATGACCTTGTAATTTATAATCAATAATTCTTTGTTGTATATTTGTAGTATACTTGTTAACCTCATCATTCACACGCGATTTTATTAATTTTCTAAACTCTGCCGTCGGCATTTCCTTTTCCTCCGTAGTGACATCTACTTGAAAACCTATAAAAATCCCAAAAGCATCATCTACGTCAAACTTCCTATTCTTTGTAGGATAAATTAAACTGTCTAAAAAGTTTCTTTCTTCGTCCGTAAATGCCTCCCATAATAATCTTTGTTTTTCTCTTGTTAACTCGCTTTTTCTCACATTTTCATTTCTTCATAGAGATATTTTCTAAGTCTATGTCATTCCCCTTGGCCATAAATCATGGATATTCGGATGTTTAGGGTACACAAAACAAGACGTCGTCTCATTCTGCTATGATCGGCCTTTCTTTCCCCTACTCCTTACGGCAGCCTAACCTCCCATGTCATACAGGATCTCCTTTACTTCTGGGTCCTTAATTCCTTCGTTCTGCTTATCCATAAAGGGGCGTCATGATGCTCCTT
>ERZ779898.921-NODE-921-length-11435-cov-5.012566_pt1 | contig 11435 bp, 7 predicted proteins | sample MGYA00511902_ERZ779898 | MGnify/ENA primary metagenome ERZ779898 (study PRJEB29588, sample SAMEA2144588) | human gut metagenome | biome: human gut; feature: human-associated habitat; material: faeces | place: Denmark | collected 2008/2010 ...
CGCAGCTTGGTAGCGAACACGTCTGGGGGGCGTGGTGTCGCAAGTTCAAATCTTGTCATCCCGACCATTACACGCTAACCGCTCGGTCAGCGTGTTTTTTCTTACTGTAATCCTTTTTTATAATGAGGTGAACATATATGCAGATTTCAAGTAGATTTACTCTTGCCGTTCATATTCTTACCTGCATAAAAACTTTCGGTGACAGTAACAAGATTACGAGCGAGTTTTTGGCTGCAAGCACCAATGTTAATCCTGTAATTGTCCGTAAAATTCTCGGGCAGTTAAAAAAAGCGGGTATAGTGGAAGTAGCACGGGGTTCGGGCGGTGCTGTTCTGGCAAAGCCTGAAAATGATATAACATTTCTTGATATTTATAAAGCGGTAGATTGCGTTGGTGACGGCGAGCTTTTCCATTTTCACGAAAATCCTAACCCGCTCTGCCCCGTCGGACGAAACATTCACGCCGTTCTTGACGACAGGCTCATAAAAGTCCAGCAGGCAATGGAAAAAGAGCTTGCGTCTGTTACATTAAAAGATGTTTTGGACGATACGCAAAATATAATAAAATCGCAACAATAAAATAATTTGATTAATAATAAGATTTTAAGTATTTTTCTTCTTTTTGAAAATTCTTAAAATCTTTTTTTATTTTTATCGTTGTAACTATTGACATTACAACAAGTTTGTGATAATATATCGTTGTAATCATTAATGTTACAACAAATTCAACACATAAATATTTTTACGGAGGTTTTTTTATGAAAAAGACAGATTACAAAGAAATCAAATTAGAAAAAGGCACTATCTTTGAATATTCATTCGGTGAAGTAAAGTTATTGGTTTACCGCACAAACGACTTTATTGACGATGAGGCAATTATGCTTGTAAAAAACAACAAAACAGTTGTTGTCGAATCGCCTTGCTTTAATGACAACATTGCAGAGCTTGAGCAGTTTATTAAAGATACAGGTACTCAAGTTGAGGGTGTTGTACTCGCTTATCATATGGGCGGCGGCACATTCTTGCCGAATGTAAAGAAATATGCTACTAAAAAGGCAAATACTTACGGCACTGTCGGTGGCGGTAAAGCTTTAGTAGAAAATTTCACAAAGGCTTTCGGCAATATCTTTGATTCATCAATTCACTCGGTTACAAATATTATTGCAGGCGAAACATTAAAAATCGCAGATACCGAACTTAGCATTGTAGAAACAGCTGATGCTTTTGATATTGTTTTCCCTGAAATCAATGTTATTTACACTCATATGCTCGGTCACGATTGTCACTCCATTATCGGCGGTGTAGCACATGCCGACGCAATGATTGCCGAACTTGAGGGCTATATTAACAAAAATTATGACCTTATCCTCACATCGCACTATGACCCGGAAGATACAAACGATGTAAAGACTAAGATTGACTATGTAAAGAATATTAAGTCTATTGCAAACAAGTCAGCCAATGCCGAAGAATTTAAGGAAAAAGTAAAGTCAGAATATCCGAATTACTCCGGACTTAACTACCTTGACATTACAGCCGGTGCATTTTTCCCCGCTTAATTAAATTTTCTGCAATAAAATAAATTATAATCCATATTTAAAGGGCAGCCCATTATTTGGACTGCCCTTTTGAGAAGTATAGTAGTGTCAGATATTCAAAATCGTAATTATTTTTCCTTCATATGTAAGCACATTGCTTTCTTGCAAACTCTTTAATTCTCTCATCAATGTGCTTATATCCATTTGTAAATGGTCTGCGAGCTCCTGTCTTGTAAAAGGAATTTGTAATTTGTCACTTTTTTGCTCGCTTTTTAATTGTCGCAAATACTTAATAATTTTATTTTTCGAAAGAGATTCCGCATTAGCAATTATGCGCTGCATAACATTTTCTGTCATTCTGTAAAAAATACTGATAATGTTTTGCTGAACTCTGTTTTGTAAAAAAATAATTGACGGATCGGTTATTAAAAACGAATTTGTTTCAAGTGACAAAACAACCGATTTTTTCCTTGCCTCTACCGATACCGTCGGATACGGAGTATCCAGGCTTATAGCTATCAATTCGTTTCCGTCGGGTTCAAAATGATTTATAAATGTTTTCACACCATCTATATTTGTTTCATAAGAAGCTATTGAACCGTATAAAACAAAAATTGATTTATCAAGTTCAACATTAAGTATTGCACCACGATTAAGTTCAAAAATCTTAAATTTAGTATTATATAGAAATTTCTCAATTTCATCATCGGTAAATCCACGAAAAAGTTGAGAATTTCTTAAATGCTCGATATTTTTTTCGATTTGATTCTCCATAAATATAAACAATACTCCTGATTACAAAATATATACTTAAGCTGTCAGATTGATAAAACCTGACAGCTTTATTATATCACTCTTATTTTTTATTTCAATGCAATTTTTAAAATCATCAGTTATTAACGGTATATTTTCCGTTTGAACTGCCCGAAATATAAAACTTGGCACTGCCGGTAACAGGAATATCAACAGTCTGACTGCTGCCATTGTTGAATATTACATATGTAGCGTCGCTTGGAATATCAATGGTATAAACACTCTGACCTAATTCATTTGTTGTTGACTTAGTCATTGATTTTCCCGGCCATGATGTCATTTTTGTATTGCTGTCAGACCAATAGTAGCAATTCACATTACCCCAGTTGTAGTTATCTGTAAATGTCATAGTATATTTGTCAGATACAGATGAAGTTGTAGGTTGGGTTGTCGGTGTCGGCGCTGTAGTAGGCTGTGTTGTAGGTTTAACCGTTGTCGGCTGTGTCGGAGCGATTCCGCCTTTGTATTGACCTACCTTGGCCTCACTGCTTGGCTGATTTACAATGTACAGCATAATGTATGTAGCATCTCTGATATCAACAGAACCGTCTTCGTCAACATCGGCAGCAATCTTTTGTTTCTGATTAAATGTAATCATTTCATTGATGTAAAGCTGAATTTCAGTTACATCGCTGATTGTAATTTTACCGTCCTGATTTGTATCACCGATAAGTACTTTTTCAGCAGGAGATGTAGTAGGCTGTGCTGTTGTAGGCTGTGCCGTAGTAGGTTGTGCTGTTGTAGGCTTTGCCGTGGTAGGTTGTGCTGTTGTACTCTGGGTTGGTACAGGCGTATTATAATCTTCAAAAGTGTGATTTGCTTTGAATATCTTTGTAGCGCCGTTGAGATTTAATCCCGGCTTTGCATCTGCAGGATAACGCTTGCTTGCAGAGTTTGTGCCGTCACTGAAAATAACCGCACCGTTTGCAAGTGAATCTGAAACTTCAATTACATAATAACCTGTAGAAGAATCCAAAGTCATTTTTTCGCCCGGCCATTTTGCATTAGAAACTGCATCTGAATAAATATAAGCATATATATTTGACCAGTTATAAGATGAATTGTCAAAGTAAATTTTTTGCGTTAATGTCGGGTCAACCTTTGTGTAAATGTAGGTTTTATCGGCTGAACCGTTGGCGTTGCTTGCCTTTACATTGATTGTTGTCTTTGTACCGTACGCAAGACCTGCGCCGATTGTAATTTTCGTACCGTCAGTGAATGACTGATATTTACCGCCGTCAACGGAATACTGCGAGTTTTCAGCGTTCTTGGTATTTAATGTAAGTGTGTAAGTTTCTGTTTCGTATGTAGAAGAACCCGGAGTTACACTTACCTTTGGCTTAGGATTTTCTTCTTCATAAATAACGGCAATACCGCTTGAGCCGACCTTACCGCTGATTGACGATGAAGTAACCGTAAATGTGTTGCCGGAAATTTTGTCAACATATGTACCCGGTTTTGCATAGCCTCCGCCGTTTTCAACAGAAACATTACCGCTGCCGCTACCTTTTACAATAACAGCACCGCCGTCTTTACGGGTAATTACGCTGCAGTCTTTTGATTTTTTATAACAATCGGCTTTTCCGTTCATGGCATTGTGGAATTTATTAACTTCCGCAACCTCACTGCTTGTAAAGTGAGTGCTGCCTTTTTCACCGATTTTTATATTATCTTTAATTTTTGATGACGGACGAGAAAAATAAAGAGCCGTTACTTCATTTTGGCTTGCCGCAACAGCATATGCACGGTCAATAACATTCTGGCTCATATCATTTGAATAGCCCCAATCTTTGTTATTTGACCATGTGTCATGGCTTTCGGCCCAATAAATGAGTTTATCGCGGGAAATACCACGATCACACCAGTTTCCAGACGAATCAGGTGCATCACCGGAATTAAATGAATCACGCAGAGCTTTACCGTAATTGCTGTCGGTTACTGTAATATAGTCTGTATATTCTTTCATTATATCTTCATTTCCGGTTTCTCTGTCATCAGGACCGGTAAGAATTTCGCCATAGTTATATAAACCATACTTTGTTACCGAACTCCAGAAATTATCGCCCTCGCTCGGAACGCCAATATGTTTTGCTGCGTCCCAGCGAATACCGTCAACACCGACTGACTTTAATTCCTGCATATATTTTCCTACTTTTTGCTGAACATATGAATTTTCAGTTGCGATATCAGGCATACCGATTTCTCCGTGCGTTACCTGCCATCTGTTTTTCCAGTTAATACCGCCTCCAAAAGTATGCCAATACTTTGATGGCTTTAAATCTTCTTCTATTCTTGAATGGTCGCCTGCAAGATGATTTGCTACAACATCAACTATTACCTTGATACCATAATTTTCGGCTTCTTTACATAGTGATTCCAACTCTGCCTTTGTACCGAGTTCGCTAGTACCTATATAAAATCCCAACGGCTGATACAACCACCACCATGTACCGGTTCCGCTGCCGGGCTGTGCAGGTGAAGTTTGAATTGTTGTAAAACCTGCCTCGGCAATATTATTTAATTCTGCCTTAATATCATTGTACTTCCAGTTAAAACAGTGCAAAATTACACCGTCCTGAATGTTGTCCATTAAATCGTAATCGCCGACAGAAACCGAATTTTCATCTGATACAACTGCCGCATTTGCCGACACCGCAGCTGTTGCAAAACAAGGCAACAACATACTTGCCGCAAGAGCCGCACTGATTATTCTTTTATTCTTTTTCACGCTTTTTCCTCCCGTAAAATGTTAATTTCAAAACCTAAAAACCATAAAATTACAAAAAGTTTCTAAATAATTGCCTGCTAAACAAAAATCACCTCCAAAAACAAGGCATAATAACAATGTTTACTATTTATTATAATAATTATTTTTCCCCTTATATAATGGTAAATACGAATGTTTATCTTAAGAGGAATAAAATTTAACCGTTATTTTTTGTTCATTTTCACAAACAAGTTCTTAATATCAGCAAAATTTAATTTATAATATCAATTATAATACAAAGCTATGTTAAATTAATTAAAAAGCTTCTGTCTTAATATATTGGAGCAACAATAATACATTACTGTTTAGCGGAATACTTCGTCAGGTAATTATAAAAGTTTGGTAGACAATAATTCACCCCGATTTTTGATAACAAAACAAAATGCCAGACTATGGCGTATAACCATATTCTGGCATTTAATAAATTCTGTTATTATTTCACAAATTTACCGAGAATATCGAATTTTCCGATAATAGGGAGCTTTTTGCATTTACCCTGTACTGCGTTTACAATACCGTAAATTGCAAGAACAATAAAAGCAATTGACAAAATTGTGTTTATAAAACCGAGTATTGTAAGCAAAACTCCGCCTACTCCAAAAATAATACTTCCACGGAATATGATACTTATAATTGTGGCTAAAATATAGTAAATAATAGCCTGTGCAACAGATAAAACAGTAATATTCAAACCCTGTGTTGCATGAAATCTTGCGTACTTTGAATCCTTTGCCGCAAAAATAGGTACAAGTACAAGCAAACCGATATAAGCAAGCACTGCCATAACCTTGTTTTCTTTGATATCCATAGGATCAAACTCTGCTGTAACATCATCACTGTTCAAAAAGTTGTTATGCTGTGTGCCGTACTGGTGCTGTTGAGTCTGCGCCTGCGAAGTTGTGTCATAAACGGGTGTTCCGCAATGTGAGCAGAATGTTGCTCCGTCCGGAATGTTATTGCCGCAATTTTTACAAAAAGCCATTGTTTTTACTCCTTTTTCTTTAAATACCTCATTAATTATTAAAATTAACATTATCTATAATATAATATAATATATCGCAAAATATGTCAAGTAAATATTAAAAATGGCAACTAAACATAAATATGTGTTTAGCCGCCATTTTATCTATATTGCTTTAAGAATAAGCATTAATTACTTAAAATACTTAACGCCGCTTTCAAAGATAAGCTGGTCCTTAGCAAACGGAACATTCTTGTAAAGGCTGTCGCCCTTTCTTTCGCTGTGGCCCATTTTTCCTAAGATTCTGCCGTCAGGTGAAGTAATACCCTCGATAGCGCATACGGAACCGTTTACATTATATGTAATGTCTGCACTTGGGTTGCCGTTAAGGTCAACATACTGTGTAGCAATCTGACCATTTTCGGCAAGCATCTTAACTGTTGCCTCGTCAGCCATAAATCTGCCCTCACCGTGCGACACAGGAATAGCAAATACATCGCCTGCATTTACACTTGCAAACCAAGGTGACTTAACGGAAGTAACTCTTGTGTAAGCCATATGAGAGATATGTCTGCCGATTGTGTTGAATGTAAGTGTCGGGTCTGTCGGCTTAAGTTCTCTGATTTCGCCGTAAGGTACAAGACCGAGTTTGATAAGTGCCTGGAAACCGTTGCAAATACCGAGCATAAGAACGTCACGGTTCTTGAGCATCTCATTTACAGCGTTCGCAATTCTTGGATTACGGAAAGTAGTAGCAATAAACTTACCTGAACCGTCAGGCTCGTCACCGCCGGAGAAACCGCCCGGGAACATAATCATCTGTGACTTAGAAATGATTTTCTCCATAGCCTTGATTGTTTCTTCGATATGAGCGGATGTAAGGTTCTTTACGATAAGGAGTTCAACATTTGCGCCCGCTTTTTCAAAAGCTCTTGCAGAGTCAACCTCGCAGTTTGTACCCGGGAATACAGGGATAAATACTGTAGGTTTAGCAGTCTTAATTGCAGGTGAACTTGTGTTTCTCTCTGTAAAGAGCGGAATATCAACCGCAATTTCAGGGCACTCTGCCTTTGTCGGGAATACCTTTTCAAGCGGAGCAGTCCACTTTTCGATAAGTGTATTTACATCAACAGCAGCACCGTTTACTGTAACCTTGCCGTCGTCTGTAACTGTACCGAGGTCATAGCTTACTACACTGTTGTCAAGTTCCGCACCGTCTGCAAGCTCAAGAACAAGTGAACCTGAAAGAGGGGCGAAAAGCTCGTCATTTGTGAGTTTATTTGTAAATTTAAATCCATAGCCGTTACCGAAACAAGCCTTACATACGCTTGCGGCAGCACCGCCCTCTTTAACAACAGATGCAGAAAGCACCTTGCCCTCGTCAAAAAGTTTGTAAACAGCCTTGTACATAGCGATAAGCTTGTCCCAATCAGGCATAAGAGTTTCTTTATTTTCAGGAACAGGTACATAAATAACCTTTGAACCTACATTTTTGAACTCGGCTGATACTGTCTTGCTTGCCTTTGTCATAGCAACCGCAAAGCTAACGAGTGTAGGCGGAACATCAATTGTTTCAAATGTACCCGACATACTGTCCTTACCGCCGATTGACGGAATACCGAGTTTAAGCTGTGCTTCCATTGCACCGAGAAGTGCAGCGGCAGGTTTACCCCAACGCTCCGGTACATCTTTTAATCTTTCAAAATATTCCTGGAATGTAAGGCGGGCTGTAAGTGGGTTGGCACCGATAGCAAGAAGTTTTGAGAGTGACTCAACTACTGCGTATGCCGAACCGTGGAACGGACTCCAGCGTGAAACACCCGGAATAAAGCCGTAGCTCATTGCTGTAGCGTCATCTGTTTCGCCTTTTTCAAGCGGAATCTTAGCGGCCATAGCCTCCTGCGGAGTAAGCTGGTTCTTACCGCCGAACGGCATAATTACTGTTGCGGCACCGATAGATGCGTCAAAACGCTCTGAAAGACCGATCTGTGAGCAAACCTCAAGACGAGCCATATTTTCTTCAAGTGCCTTGTCGGCAGGCATATCCTTTAATACAGCAGGACAAGCCTTACGGTAGCAATCCTCTGCCTTTGGTGCTGTAATATAAGCTGATGAAAGCTGTGTAACACCGTTTGTATTCAAAAATTCACGGCTGAGGTCAACAATCTTGTCGCCTCTCCATGTCATTGTAAGTCTTGGGCTTTCTGTAACAATTGCGACTGCTGTAGCCTCAAGGTTCTCTTTTTCTGCCTCGGCAATAAAGGTTTCTACATCCTTTTTGTCAAGAACAACAGCCATTCTCTCCTGGCTCTCTGAAATAGCAAGCTCTGTACCGTCAAGGCCGTCATACTTCTTAGTTACCTTGTCGAGGTCAACTGCAAGACCGTCGGCAAGCTCGCCGATAGCAACGCACACACCGCCTGCACCAAAGTCGTTGCATCTCTTAATAAGTTTAGCAACCTTAGGGTTACGGAACAAACGCTGAATTTTACGCTCTGTAGGCGGGTTACCCTTCTGAACTTCCGCACCGCAGGTTTCAATAGAGCTTTCTGTATGAGCCTTTGAAGAACCTGTTGCACCGCCGCATCCGTCACGACCTGTTCTGCCGCCTAAGAGTACGATAATATCATCAGGGAGCGGAACTTCACGAATTACATTTTCCTTTGGTGATGCGCCGATAACTGCACCGATTTCAAGTCTTTTTGCTACATAGCCGCTGTCATAAAGCTCTGTAACCTGACCTGTTGCAAGACCGATCTGGTTGCCGTATGAGCTGTAACCGTTAGCCGCACCTGTTGTAATTTTTCTTGATGGGAGCTTACCGGGCATTGTGTCCTTTACAGGAATAGTCGGATCTCCCGAACCTGTAACACGCATTGCCTGATATACATATGAACGACCTGAAAGCGGATCTCTGATAGCACCGCCAAGGCAGGTTGCTGCGCCGCCGAAAGGCTCGATTTCTGTCGGGTGGTTATGGGTTTCATTCTTAAACTGAACGAGCCACTGCTCTGTTTTGCCGTCAATAGTTACGGGAACTTCGATTGAGCAAGCGTTAATCTCTTCGCTCTCGTCAAGGTCAGGAATAAGACCTTTTTTCTTAAGTGACTTCATACCGATAAGAGCCATATCCATAAGAGATACGATTCTCTTTGTATCTTTTCCGTAAACCTCGTCACGGGTAGCATAATACTCATTGAGAGCGTCCTCGATTACCGAACCGAGAGCTGCCTTTTCAACTTCGATTTTCTCAAGTTTTGTAAGGAAAGTTGTATGACGGCAGTGGTCAGACCAATATGTGTCAATAACACGAAGCTCTGTTACACTCGGGTCACGCTTTTCTGTATCTCTGAAATAGTCACGGCAGAACTTAAGGTCTGACAATGTCATAGCAAAGCCCATTGAGCCGTAATACTTTTCCATTTCTTCGTCGTTAAATTTTATAAAGCCTTCTACACGCTTAACATCGGCAGGAACAGGAGTTGCAATGTCAAGTGTCTGCGGCTTTTCAAGAGAGGCAAGACGGCTCTCTACAGGGTTGATGAGGTAATCCTCAATCTTTTTAAGGTCATCATCCGAAATATCACCTGTTACGGCAACAACTCTTGCTGTAAGCACCTTGCAACGTTCGCCCTGTGTAAGAAGCTGTACGCACTGCTCGGCAGAGTCGCCACGCTGGTCATACTGACCCGGGAGATATTCCATTGCAAATACCTTCCAGCCGTCCTCAACAGGAAGTGTTTCCTCATAAATAACATCCGCATTCGGCTCTGAAAGAATAGTACCTTTTGCTGCGTTGTACTCGTCGAGTGAAAGTCCCTCAATATCATATCTCATAATGTATCGAAGGTCGGTAACATTTCTCATACCAAGGTTGTGGCGAATGTCCCACAAAGTCTGCTTTGCAAGAACATTAAAGCCATCTCTTTTTTCTACAAAAATTCTGATTACGCCTGACATAGAAGCTCGTCCTCCCGTAAAAATCATATTATTTTAATAATACCACAAAAGCATTTTTTCTTTTTTCGATAAAGTAATTATAAAAATAATTGACGAATAAAATCGTATAAAATTGGTACAAGCAAAAAATTGTCGGTATATAAGCCATTAATGTGCATTGTAGATTATAAAGTTTAGTTTAAAAAAAGTGATAATTTTTGAAAGGGAAATAATTAAAAGACTTATTTTGCCAAGTACAAATTTTATTAGGAAAATAAAAGTTAGAGGTTCCAAGGTCACTGACCTTGGTCGTCTAAGGAAAAGGGATACTTAAGGGGAAAGGGACTCGAAATCCCTTTCCCCTTAAGCGTGCTTTCTTTTGGAGCTTTTCTTTTCACGCAAAAGAAAAGCGGAATGGTAGGCATTTTATTATAGTGCATAAGTAGTTTACAGGCAACAAACTTATAAAATAATCTTTCTGCCATATTTTTGCTTACGCAATTAAAAGGCTTTCTCCATTATGTTCAAGCCGCCAAAAGGCTTGCCGTTTGGCTATTAAAATTTGCAATAGATTAAAGTTTTATGGGCGTTGCCCACACCCACAACCTTTGAAAAGGTTGACCAAACTTTTATATTCGTGACAGAAACATTGCTCTTTTCTGCCTCTGTTACCCGACCGAAAATAAGTTAATCCACACCCCTACATTCAAACAACTTCTCAAAATTTCCACAAAAAAACCGCCTGCAAAGCAGACGGTTATACTTAGAATTATAAATCGGCACCTATTCTTCTGAATCTTTCATAACGGGCATTAGTAAGTTCTTCGTCGGTAAGCGCAAGATTTTTTTCAAAAGTTCTCTGAATCAAGAGTTTTAGACTCTCAAACATAGCGGCATCCTCTGCCCTCGGCTCTCTGATAATACGCTCAATTACATGCAAGTCAAATAAATCCTGCGCAGTAAGTTTGAGTGCCTCTGCGGCCTGCGGAGCTTTGGAACTGTCTTTCCAAAGGATAGACGCACAACCCTCCGGAGAAATTGCGGAATAAACAGAATTTTCCATCATCCATACTTCATCTGCAACAGCAAGTGCAAGCGCACCGCCGCTGCCGCCCTCACCTACAACAATTGTAAGCACGGGTGTTTTTAAAGTCATCATCTCCATAAGGTTTTCGGCAATAGCCTGTCCCTGACCTCTTTCTTCCGCTCCGATTCCCGGGTAAGCACCGCTGGTATCTACAAAGCAAAGAACAGGACGGTGGAACTTTTCAGCCTGTTTCATAAGTCTTAGAGCTTTTCTGTAGCCCTCCGGATGAGCCTGTCCGAAATTGCGCTCCATACGCTCTTTTGTATTTCTGCCCTTTTCAATTCCGATTACGGTTACAGGCATATCGTGCAACATAGCAAGGCCTGCTACA
>ERZ779898.923-NODE-923-length-11426-cov-3.669246_pt1 | contig 11426 bp, 3 predicted proteins | sample MGYA00511902_ERZ779898 | MGnify/ENA primary metagenome ERZ779898 (study PRJEB29588, sample SAMEA2144588) | human gut metagenome | biome: human gut; feature: human-associated habitat; material: faeces | place: Denmark | collected 2008/2010 ...
TGCATCTGTCTGGCTTGTCACACGGTTTAAGGCATCGTAGGTTCTGGTAATCGTGTTTACAGATACGTTCTGCACACCATTTTCACTTACAGTCTCGCTGATGATCAGGCAGTTTCCATTTGCATCATAGGTATAACTGATCTCTCCTGCCTCATCCTTCTGCTTTATGACTCTTCCTGCTTTATCATACTCGTATTCCGTTATCTGTCCACGACTGTTTGTAACAGTCTTTTTATTACCGGCCTTATCATAACTGTAAGTAATATGATAGCTGTCTCCGGTCTTTTCTTCTATCATCTGACCATTTTTGTCATACCGATAGCTTGTTTCGCCGCCATTTGGATTTGTAAAGTTCTCCAGCCGTCCCATGCGATCATAACCGGCACTTGTATTCCCTCCCAGTGCATCTGTCGCCTGACTGAGCAGATTCCCTCCGGTGTAGGCAAATGTTGTGATATTCCCTGTGGCATTCATCTCCTTTATCCTGTTTCCCATGCTGTCGTAAGTATAAGAGCTCGTCCTGCCCAGCGCATCTGTTATGCCGGTCTGCTGATAGATGCTGTCATAGGTATAGCTTTCCACCTTTGTTCCATAGGCATCATAGACTGCAGTCAGATTTCCCACTTTATCATATTCCATTTGAAAGCTGTTATCTTCAGCATCTGTCACCTTGACCAGATTATCACATGCATCATAGGTATAGACTGTCCGGCTCTCTCCCTTTACTGCACTGACAATGTTTCCCATTGCATCATAGGTATAATTTGTTTTTACTCCGATAGCATCTACTGTCTGCACACAATTTCCCATGCTGTCATACATATATGAGGTGCAATTGCCATTTGCATCAACGATCTTTGTTATTTCTCCATATGCATTATACTGCGTTGTGACAGTATTTCCTTCTCCATCTGTTACAGCAGCCGGATTTCCACAACTGTCATAAGTAATTTTTGTTTCTGCTCCCTGTGGATTACAGATTTTTATAATTCTTCCTGCATTATCATAAGTATACGATGTAATATTACCTTCTGCATCTGTTTTTTGCGCCAGAAGTCCGTTTTCTGCGTAGGCATATTCGATTTCTCCTCCGTCTGCCTGTATCTGCTTCAGTATCTGACTGCCACTGCCATACTCTGTTCTGCTGATAAAGCCCAGTAGATTCTTTACCTGCTTCAGATTGCCTGCAGTATCATAAACAGACTCTTCCTCTGTCCTTCCATCCGGATAGGTAACACATATCACATTTCCATTTACATCATACTGATAGCTGATCTCGCTGCCATTCGCCAGTATGCATCTGATCAGATTATCATGTCTGTCATACACATATGTTGTAGTGTTTCCCATCGCATCTGTTTCTGCTGTTAATTTCCCATAAGCATCATATACATAGCTTTTTTCCAAACACTGATCATCTGACAAATGCAGAGTCTCTTTTGTCACATTTCCTGCTCTGTCAATCTCATAATCTGTCAGCACGCCATTTCTATTTTTATATTGTATCACATTGCCGAGCACATCATATGAAAATGTATCATGGCTTTCATCCGGGTAGGCAATATCTGTTATATTGCCATCTTGACGAGTATATGTTTTGGTTCCTTTTCCCACTACCGTTTCTGTCAGAAGTAATCCATCTGCATCATAGGTATAATTTGTCTGCATTCCATTTATGATCTGTGTCATAATTCTGCCATATGCATCATATGTCCATTTTTCTTCTGTTCCGCAATTATCAGTATAAGACAACACCTTGCCCTGTTCATTATAGCTATATACCCCTGTTTTTCCACTGGTGGCAGTTTCTCTGATAATATTGCCTTTTTCATCTCTGCTATAGTCTGTTCCTGTTCCATCTGCTTCTCTGTATGAGATCAATCTGCCATCTGAATCATATTCATAGGCAGTTACTCCACCAATGGAATCCTGATAACTGATTGCGTCTCCGTTACTGTTGGCAAGGATTACTTCTGTTCCTCCATCTGTTTTCTTGTATGTGATCTTTGTACGACCGATCTCATCATCTTCATAGCGAAGTGTCAGCAGAGGTGTACTCTCATCTCCATCATCCTGTGTTAAAACGCGACCCACCTCATCATATGTATTTTCAACAAACAAAACTCCATTTGTATCTGTACCGGTCAATATGCGATGCAGTCTATCATATGTATAATGATTAACAGTCCCTTTTTTTCCAGTCTCTGTCAGCAAATTCCCCATCATGTCATATGTAAATTTTATATGATTACCTGCCGGATCAGTCACAGTTGTAAGCAGTCCATTGGTATACTCACATATCAGTTTCTTTCCTGTTGCCACATCACATATATACATCTGATTTCCATTGTGAAACAACGATATTTCCTGTCCTGTCTCATTGATATAACGTATCAGCCTTCCCTTTATATCATAATAGTAGCTTGAACCATCTGTGCAAAGCAGCTTATAGCCATCCTGACTACGTTGTATCTTACCTTTATAGTCTGTTAATGCACTATATTCCTCATCCGGTAATGTATTTTCCGATATAGAAATAACCTTAGATGCCTCGTCATAACTTCCATATACTTCATTGCGTCTTACCCTGTTACTTTCAAATCGAATACTGTTTCCCGGTTTTTCGTGCAAAATCAGATCATCTCCACTGACTGTAATACTTGTTTCATAATCATGATACCAGCCATATCCCATATCTCCTTTGCCTAATGTATCTGTTGAATCATAGTGAATGCCAAAGTCTATTTCCTGTACTCCAGCCACCTTCATCAGAGTATGATCTGATACAAAAGCTCCTGTCATCAGATTGATCGGATCCGCATCTTTCCTCTGTGTTTCTTTTTCTTCCGGATTACGTGCTTCTATTTTCTCATGAGGTGTATAAGGATTATATTTTTTCCGTTCTGATTTTCCTGTATCCTCTGTGTCAGATTCATTATATTCCGGCTTCTTTTCTTCTATAATGGTATTATTTCTGGTCTTTGATATATGTCCTTCCTGCTCCTGAACCGTAATTTGCAGTCCTGTATTCTGCCCTTCCAATATCTCCACCAGGCTTCTCACTAATTTATAATAACTTTTATCACCATCTCCCTCTGCCTGAAAGGTTGTCACATACGTCCCATAAATACTGGCTCCGGCTGATAAAATATCTGTTCCTACCGTATCCCCTGCTGTTATCATGGGTGCTTTTTGCGTTTCCGTCACATCCGGCAAACGATAAATAGCTCCTCCTTCCGTTTCCACTTCGTCTACTTTTTGTCCGTTTATTTCATAGATCGTAACAGTCTTTGCCTTAGCTTCCTTATAATTTCCAAAGGTTGTCTGCACCGCATACATTGCATGATCAGATTCATTTTTCAGTTCATACTGAATATAATATTCTTCCCCAATATAAGCGGTTTTTTCCGGTCTGATATAAAGATGTAAACCTTCCATACTGTTGCAGGCAAATGCACAATCAACAGAAAATACCTGATGAACCGGCTGATCATTTGCCGTCATGCCATTAAATTCCGCCTGCAATGTATAAGTGCCCGGCTTAGACGCCTGTACGATCCATGTTTTTTCAGCCTGTCCGCCCGGTTCAATTTTACCCCATTTCACAGTTTCCTCCTGTGGTGACAATGTCTGTGCCAGTGTAACATATTCCGGCAATTCAACAGTTGCTTTAGCGTCCTTTATTGCACCACCATTTTCCAGACCTATTATGGTCAATTTCAAACAGTACATATCATTTAATACTGAAATACTGTCTGTATGAGATAAACAGGCAACAGTCTTACCATCTCCTATCGGATATATTTTATAGTCTATTTTTTCTCCTTCTCTGTTTGTTGTACTGCCTGAAATATAAGAAAAAGTTTTTCCCTTACTGTCTCTTATATTTTTATTGTCTGAAAAATACGTTATTTTTTCCGGTACATCAGTACTTTCAAAGCGAAGATTTAATTCATATCTGAAAAATGTTCTGTTTATATCACTGCCAAAATCAATATCACTTCCTTTAATTTCCTCCTCTGTCATTTTTTTGCATGTTAAAGATCCCATTACCTGCTCTGACGACTGAATAACTTCATCTACAGCCTGTTCTCTCCATGTTTGATTCACCTCATCATCTTTATCCTTATCCCGAACTATTGCCTGTACAATATCAGAAGGTTCCCCTTCATTTCCCAAACGATCAACAGCACAAACCTTATAGTAGTATGTCCTATCAAATTCTATACTCGTGTCATATAAGTATGGAAATTCCCTTATTGCAAATTCTTCCCATTCCGCACTCTTATCGTTTTTGCGATATATTTTATAATTCACCACATTTTCGGCTTTTGCTTTGTCCCATGCAATACCAATACTTTGATTTGTATCTTTTACAAAAATATTTTTTACTTTTTCAGGTGGTGTATGATTGATCACATACTGTCTTTCTATCTGCGTTATACCATCTGATAGGCTGTTATGATTTTCGCTTGTATCATATACTTCAAATCTGACTGTAACTTCTCCTGCCGGTAATTGCGTGGTATCCCACTCATGTCTGAACACAGTCTCTTCTTTATCTCCCTCATATTCAGCCAATTTCACATAGTTCTTCCCATCAGTCGTGTAGGAAAATATACCTTTCCCCACTGCAACATTATCTGATGCTTTCATCCATAAAATAATTCGATTATTAAAGGTACCGCTCTGCGGATATATGTCATTAATAACAGGCTTTGTTTCATCCTGTACAACTGTCAGATTTATTCTCTTCTGCACGCAGTTACTGTCATCATCATATACTTTGATGAGTACCGGAACACTCTGATCTTTTTCCACATTCGAAGTATTCCAGTGAATTTTTACTCTACTGTTTGTTTTTGTGCTTACAGGAAGCTTTGCTGTACCAATTTCTTCCCAACTATCTGTATCCTGTTTATAATAACTACATTCAATCCTATAATTCCCCGGATTTTCCGGTCTTAAAATCTCTACTTCAATTTGTGTATTCAAATTTCCGATCATACTGTTATTCGCAGGGAAAACAGAAGCTATTTCTGGATTTTGAGGCTTTCCTGTTACAACATCACTCTTCTCCGCTTCATTTCCTGATTCATCTATGGCTGCTACCTGATACTGATAAGTCTGATCGGCTTGTACTTCTTTATCTATATATGATAAATATTTTTCTTCCTCCGCAATTAATATCCCATCTCTGTAGATGTTATATTTTTGCACCCCAACATTATCCTGAGCATCAGTCCATGATAACATCACACTACTACCTGTATTCCTCACTATCCTAGCAGTTACCTTTGAAGGTTTTTCCATATCTTCCTTTGTTTCTGCTGTAATATTTTCTGAATAATCACTGATATTTCCTACATCATCTATGGCATACATTCGATACGTTTTCTTCTGTCCGGGTTTCAGACCATTAATTACCATCTGTGTCTTGTTACTGGATATATGATCAATAGTCACAAAACTGCCATTCGCCTTCTTCTCCTGAATCACATATTCATTCAAATCTTCTTCTGTCTGTTTATCCCAGATTAGCTTTATTGCTGTAAAAGTTACCTCTGCATGCAAATTCTCTGGTACAGCCGGTGGTGTATTGTCTATGATCAGCTTTGCAGTCTTTTCATCACTTTTATTCCCTGCACGATCTTCCGCATATGCGGTCAATAGGTAATCACCGTCTTCATATTTCCGCGTATCTATGGTTACATCTTTGCTGTACCCATTTACCCCCGATACCACCTCATAAATCGTATTTTCTGTATTATTCTCCCGTTTTCCTGTGATAACAAATCTATTCACATTTCTGTTATCTGTCGCATACAGCCGAACAGTTGTAGTTTCCCTATGTTTTTCTTCTCCTATTACTCTAAAAGACTTTAGAACAGGGGCTTGTGTATCCGGATGCTTATAAACAGCCGGTATCTCCGTCTTATCACTTTCATTTTCAAGGGCATCTATTGCAGTTACTGCGTAAATATAGGTTTTTCCGTCCTGTACGGCTGAATCAGTATAATAATTATATGAACTATACTTTAAGAACTTATATGTATCTGTACCATCCTCTCTCCTATATATGCCATATCTATTTGCGTCAGCTATCTTATCCCATTTTAAATAGATATTTTCTTCATTCTCTACCACTGTCACAGCAGGCTGTTCAGGCGGCGTTCGGTCTAAATGCAATGTGATTGTTTCTGTTGTCACACCTCCATCTATATCTGTCAGTTCAGCATATACCGTGATGTCCTGTTCCTGTTTAAATTTGGAAAGATCTACCGGATACTCTTTCGTATATCGGTATTCTCCCTCAAAGTACTTTTCGTTCCATTCTGAAAAATTTTCTTTTACAACTTCCGTTTCTTCATCCGTTGCAGGATCATAGTAATAAATTCGAATATGATCTGCCTTTTGTTTTTTAGTCTGATCTATATATGGTACGATGGTTACTGTTTTCCCGACTATAGTTTCATTTTCCGGCAACACCTTATAAAATACTAAGGGTTCCGCCTTTGCTGTAATTTCTTTTCCCTTTGCAGATTCCAGCCCTGCCTCATCTACCGCAGTAATATAATAAATTGCCTCTTCATTAGCATACTTTTCTTCAATCCGTACTTCTGTTTCTGTTACTTCCTTTATACATACTCCGTTTCGATATACCTTATAAGACACAACCTTCCCATCATCCTTTGGCTCCTGCCATGCAAGATAGATGGCTTTTCCTGTTGCACTCTTCATTAAAAGACTGTCTACAGGCTCAGGTGGAGTTATATCAACCCGCATATCCTCATAATTAGCGACTTCACAATTAGAATCATTTATTATTACGGACTGCGAGAGATCTCCCCAGACTCTCAAAATGTGGCTTTCCCTTGATTTGAAGCCAGCAGATAACCTGACTGTTCCATATGCATCTATTGTACCGGCTGTTAGCAATCCATAATAATCAGTATTATAGCCCAGGTACCCCGATACAGAGACATGATCTTCCTCATGACGCATCTGCAGTCCGTAATTATAGCGATAATAATATACTCTCAAATCACCATGAACCACGATATCACAGATTTCACAATCCAGACTGCCACCTTGAATACTGAGATACCCATCCACCTCGAGTTTGCCGCTTATCTTGGTCTGACTGTCAATAATCATATTACCTGCCACATACAATTTTCCCTGTCCTGTATCGATCACAGTATCACCGCAGGTAAAATCCCCCTGAATCGTCAAAATATGTCCATCCAGATATAACTTCTTTCCTCTTAACGTATAATCCTCCGAAAATGTGATATCCTTTGTCAGTCTGACATAATCTTCCTCATAAATGAGTGCGGGCACATTCTCACTGATCGATCCATCACTAACACTGCCATCGCTGATGGTTGGCGTTTTTTCTGCGTCATCCCACTCTATTGTCTCTGCATCAAATTTCATGGGCATTCTGGCAGCAATATTGTTTCCAAATCCCCATAATACATCATCACATACAACCAGTTTTTGTATATCATAACCATAACTCATCCTGCAATTAATATAAGTAAATACAGGTGGCTGATCGTAGCATGGTGTAATCTCATACAACTCTCCGCTTGTCTTATTAAGCATATAGTAGTTATCTCGTATTTCAGCCCACTCACCCATGCTATTCCTTAAAAATTGATACAGCATTTTATAACAATTCCATGTGATTGCATCTGTTGAATACCAGATATATCCCTCAAAAAAACATAGGAACATACCGCTTTTATATCTGCTCTCTGCATAATAATGTTCATAACATACATTATGTGCGTCTATTTTTGCCAGCAGTGTTCCATCCGGCTGTAGTGTATTAATGGTATCCGATACCGGATCGGTGACAATAAGTTTATTCTGTGCAAAGCACAGACTGTTACACGCCTTTATATCTGACTCAGTCCCCAGCTTTGTGAAACTTTCTCCATCCTGACTACTCCATAGAGAAAATGTATCACCTTCATCCTGATAACGATTCCGATCAGCTCCATCTGTTGCCACATACCATGCCCCTTCCCCATAAGTCATGGCTGTAACTAATCCATTACCAATACTAATGCTTTCCCATTCTTTTCCATCCATACTCCATAAAAAGATGTCATTTACGCCATATACAAAAAATCTGTCATTTAAATACTTCATTTGCAGCTTTTCATATGTATATTTCTTTGTTCCATCAACTCCCGGCAATATTCCGGTCTGAGTCCATGTTAATGCATCTTCCGAAGTATAAAAAATTCCTACATCATTCAATAAAACAAATGTATGATTGCCATATGCCGCAGCAATAGCATCTCCTGTATCTGTTTCATATACCTCCCAGTCCGTGTAAGCCCGTGCCTGTGTCTGGGTAGTCGTAATCGGTAAACTGGTACAGAAAATGGCTATGATGCATAAAATCGCCAGATATCTTCTTCCCATTTGTTTTCTCATTTTTCTTTTGTATTCCTGTCTCATACTGTCCCCCTGCTATTTTGATTTTCTATATAAAAACAACAGCAATGGCAAAACTGTTTGTTTTTCTATTGCTGCATTACACGTGTACATTATCCTGTTCTTCATTTTTCTCCCCCTGGATCGCCGAACCGCATCTGGGATAGACATGATGTATTACACCATGGATACGATATGGGATAGTTATCGAGTCTGGGGTTCGGCGATCTGTTTGCTTATTTTCGTCTTTTGTATTCTTGACTTGCATTAACCGATCAGTTTAAAAAGCCACCAAAGAATCGAGCAATCCAATAACATATGTCCAACCCCCTTTACATAAAATAAGCAGGCCAGCACAATGCTTAACCTGCTTTTATTTTATCTTGTTCGTTTTTTGATTGCGATGCCGTTCAGCCCAAAATCGCTACCGTTCAGCCCACGGAAGATATATTTTTCTTATCAAATGCCCAACATCTTACGGGCTTCATCCTCAGTAATTTTTTGAGATTCCATCAGATTATGAAGCAGTTTTTTCTGCGTTGTTTCTGTTCCCTCACGTTTTCCGGCACTATATTCTGAGAGCAGGCATCTTTCATAATCTTCTCTTGCTTCACACTGCATCCGGATTTTTTCATCTTCACTCAGTTTCTTCATAGTTACTACCATATTCTCAAATACCTCCTCTCCACTTGCTAGCTGCTCCAGTTCTTCCAGAGTCTCTGCCTTAAATATACTTGCCCACTTCTGAAGTTTTTTATCAGTTTCAGATTGACTTTTTGCCTTCTCTAGCTGTGTCAGATCAAGTATTTTTATACACAGTTTGTCGGAATATAAAAATCCATCTTCCACATCCAATATCTGGTACTTCGCCATGAACTTAGGGTGATTCTCAAATAATGTGAAATCCAAGATTCCAATATGGTATGTAGGAAGCAGCATACTATAATCTTGTCCACTCTTCAAAATATCAAAAGCTCTTGCCCAATACAACAGCGATCGATTTGTCCAGTATGTCTGCTTATACACCTGTAATTCAATATTGATGATCCTTGCATCATTCAGATTGATTTTTACATCTAAAATACAATCTTTTCCCTCAATCTCCTTGCCAAGTTCGATTGGATTTTCGATATGACAGCTTACGATATCCGCTTCGTCCATCTCCAAAAGTGTTGCTAAAAGATTTCTTAACACCTCTTCGTTCTTTTGCAGAACTGCGTGAAACATATAGTCATTCCGCATTCCGTAAAATTTTCTTTTCTCTGTCATCTGTTATGATCCTCCTTCGTTTGCCGCAGGAGCTGATCACACGTACATATCCTCTCGGAACCCCTGCTTTATAAATTTGTGAAATAAAGCATGGATTTCCTGAAATAAGATATGTTTAAGACATAAAGCGTATCGAGAATTCGTTCTCTTCTGCTCAATAGACTTGATAAAAGAAAATATGCTTTGTAACAACTATATCATCACTGCAAAGCATTTACAATTCTTATTTGCTGTTATTATCTCTTTTAATAAAAATATATGCACGTATATAGAAAAATAAAGCCCATCCTTGTTCAGGTAACAGCCGCCAAGTAGCTCTAGGTGTTTTGATTCCGTTTTTGTAAGCTCACGCAACCGGTATGTGGAACATCGGTCATTAAAATTGCCTACGGCAATAGACCGATGCTACATAATATATGGCAAGCCATATATTACATTTTTCGCCATCCAGGCTCAGGTGCACCTTGTCCGTACTTCCTTGTACGGACATTGCTGTTACCCATACAAAACACTAAGAGCTTCTAGGGCGGCTGTTGATTCACAAGGCTGGGGCTTTATTTTTTATCTAGTCAGTCTTTAAATATCCTATCACTCTCACAAAATTATTCTTTAAATACATATCAAATGATTTGCACACTATCATCAACTCTATAGGGTACATATTTATTTTAGAACCCATACCTTACCAAGTAAGTACAATTGTAACATGGACATTCGGAATCGCCAAAGGTCATACCGCTTAAATCATAATGTCATTATTATCGCAAAACTCCCGTACATCCTCTTCAAATAAGCTATAATTAATTTTTCCCTTTTTCGAAACAGATTTTACTGATTTTAATATATTATCTATAATTAGTCTTTTTTTATTGGCAGTATCAGTTTTAACATACTCCTCATAGTCAATTTGTAAACTTACTGAGGCAAAACCATATTGTGGTTCACATTTTTTATGGGCTTTACAAAGACCTTTTTCTAAAACTGATGCTGGCGCAATGATTGGCACTATACCAATAATATTTATTGCATCACTGTATTTTTTCTCTTTGACATATGCTGACAGATCTCTACACATCCAATATATATCATCTTCAACGCCATGCTCTTGTGTGTAATATGATGGTGAATTAATATTTAAATCCATTTTATCTTCTCCTTACCATCCGCCACCATTTAAAGGCGGATATTCCTTGTACTTATAAAAATAATACTCATTCATATCATGTTGCCAGAGATGAATATCAAGCTTATTCCCTTGCTCTAATATCTTCATGTTGGCATTATTAGCATCTAAATACCTTTGCGAATATCTGGTTGTAGGATGTACCGTTTCTCCAAACTTTAATATTTCACTAGTGTTTCCGTCAACTAGCACATATCCATAGTTTGTTCTTGGATCTGATAAAGAATTTCCGTGACTTCCCGTTGACACCTTGACCGGAGAATTGATTCCTACTTCTGCATTAGATGCAAACTGTCCATTCGGTCTATGCCATCTGCCACTTGTATCTTGATAATATCCAGAAGGTGTACCACTCTTTATCCCCTTCTCTGCCGCTTCCTTTGCTGTTTTCTCCGCAGTTTCTTTCGCAGTCTTCTCTGTAGCTTTCTCTGCTGCTTCTTTTGCTGCCTTTTCCGCACCTTTTTCGGCGGCTTCTTTTCCGGCTTCTTTTGCCAGTTTTTTCTTCGCTGCCTTCTTTGCC
>ERZ779898.927-NODE-927-length-11399-cov-2.130113_pt1 | contig 11399 bp, 8 predicted proteins | sample MGYA00511902_ERZ779898 | MGnify/ENA primary metagenome ERZ779898 (study PRJEB29588, sample SAMEA2144588) | human gut metagenome | biome: human gut; feature: human-associated habitat; material: faeces | place: Denmark | collected 2008/2010 ...
TAAATATTCGATCTGTGCCAGCAACGGTTCCGGTGTCTGACCGTGGTTGTTGCGCTGTGCACGGAAGGCTACACTATTCATACGTGTCAGTTCCTTCTTTTTATTGTTTTCATAACGTTCAAATAAGCTGGTATATAATGGGTTCGTTTTCAGCTTCTCACGGTATTCCTTCGGGAATGGGCAGTAGCGGGACAGGATCTGTCTCGTAACCTTGTTCAGACGCGGGGAACCGGTGGATTCATAAAGAACCCATGCCATATAATCTAAAATGAAGGCATCTTTGAAACGGTTCTTTGCCTTCTGGAGCTGCATATGGCATTTCTCCTTGGCATCAGCGGAAAGATCCCTGTTTTTCTTGTAAAACTGTAAATAATCAAAAAATTCACTTGTTAAGGAATGGTCGGTGACATCGTTCCAGCGTGCGCCCTGTACACGTTTACACATTTCCCAGCGGAATTCACCGGTCAAGCGGAGCATCATCAGATGGATGTCGGCCAGACAGATCGCCGGAAGCAGCATACTGGCAGGGGTCTGCCTGTCATGTCCTTCAATTTCCTGCCAGAGAATGCCTCTTGTACCGGTATTCGGCATTAAGATAATGTCAGGCAGGATTTCATGCTGCAGCACCTCATGCGTTGTGGCAAGAAGCGGAGAGGTGTAAATATAATCTCTGTAATAGGCACTGAAATCAACTGCAAGTACATTCTGCAGAGCTTCTTTGATCGCATGGAAGGTCAGGCAGCAGTTTTCTGCCGGGCGCAGGAAGTCATGTTCGGAAAGGAGCGGGCAGAACAGTGCAGGTCTGCCATAGGTGACCTTACCGCCTGCAGGCAGTAACTGCCGCAGCTCAAACTGTACCTTTTGTTTTTGGTCAGAAGAAAGTGTATCAAATTCTGCCTGTGTGATGGAGTTATCACGCAGCATGGTCTGCAGATAGGCATTATAATCCTGGTCAAATTCATTTTTGTGTGGCTGTTTTTCACCGTTTAAGATCAGCACCAGATAATCGTAGAAAGGATAGACCTGCGTGCCTTCCCGATTGCCGTAGGTAGAGCCGAGATCATAGAGATAAATGGCATTTTCCTGTCCGCACAGTTCTTCGTCAATAAAACCGAAATAAAAGAACATTTTCATAATGACAGGAATGTCTTTTGTGCGGGAAATAAAAAATGCCTGGGTATACAGCTCGTAAAATGCTGTGCAGAGTCTGCTGCGCAGCTGATTCAGTTCATCGGAGGCGGCATTTTTATCGGTCACTGCTTTGTAGGCATTCAGATCTTTCATAAAGTCTGCGGAAAATTCTTCGGACATCTGTGCATAGCCGAGAATCTGGAGCGCAGCGTTTTTCAGCTGGGAAAGTACCAGCTTTTCATGGGCTTCCTGATCGTTTTCGTTGATCTGTTGCATATGGGACAGGGCTTTTGTCAGCTCCTGGTATTCGGAAAGCCGGTCCTTGTAAAGCGCCATGTCAATGGAACTGACACCTTTTGCACGGATGAACATACGGCTGATGGCAGCATTGATCGGCAGAATATCCTGCCTGCGGTGACTGGCTGTGACAAGGATCGTTGTATACAGATCGACAAAGTCCAGATGGTCTTCATTGATCAAAAGGATGGAAAGTTCGGAAATATAGTCATACATTTCCTCATAGCTTGTCAGATACAGATGCAGATCCTGGCTGACACGCAGCAGAAAACCGATCACAAAGCCGCGTCTTTCAAACAGAGGTGCAAGTGATTCACTCAGACAGATGTTTTCCATATCCTTATAATAACGGGATAAAAAGGCATACGGTGTATTGCCAAGTTCCAGCGGCTGCACATTTTCAAGACCGGGCAGATGCTTGGTCGGAAGTGCATATTGTTTGCTGAATCTGGTGTAATCCCGGTAAAATTCCATTAAAGCGGTATATAAAGCATTGCAGCGGTATTTGGTCATGGAATAGAGCTCCTCCACATGGAAGAACTGTTTTAAAGCAGCCCAGATAAAGGTGGGTGCAAGGGTAGGATCCTGATCGAATAACTGCCGGAAGGATTCTTCACTGCGGTACGGATAGGAATCGACAACAACGTCAGTCAGTGCAACATAGTCGCAGGAATGCGAAAGCTGGAACAGATCCAGAAATCCGATTCCATCGCCGGCTTCTAATGTGATCTCACCATGTGCAAGCTTCATGGAAACCTGCCCTTCGATCAATATACCGACTGCACGGACGGGGGTATCCTTATGATAAATGGTCGTATCTTTTTTTATTTGAATTTCTGCCATAAACTTGTCCTGTCTTTTCTGTAAAATTCCATGTTACCACGGTAAAAACAGTATAGCATACTTTGCGGATCAGGGTGTACTTTTTTCAGTTTTGTGGTAAAATAAATAAAACTGATTGTTGTGTCATTTTTGGGAGGTATTGAAATGGAAAAAATGGGGAGAGAAGAAATCGTGGCAATGTACAAGTCTGATGTGGAGCGGCTCCTGCCATATCTGTCATGGCTGCGTGATAAAAGCGGCGCAGATGTCACCAAAAGCTATGAAGCGGATGATAATAAAAAGACAATAGCATTTCCTGTGTATGATGGAACGTTGCTTGCATTTTTGAACGAACTTGGTTCGACCGCATTCATGAATCAGAATTACCGCTATATCTATTCACGTTACCGGATCCGCGATTATAAGGATGAGCTTAAGCAGATCGATAAGGCAGATATCATGTCAATGGAGATTCTGGGCGGTATTTTGTCAAAGTACACACTGGGCGGAATGACAAAGGCGTACTTATGGACAGAAGGGGTAGAGCATCAGATTTTTTACAGAGCGCTTCTGAAGGCAAAGAGCATCATTGAATACTGGGATGTTCCACTGGAAAATACGGGGGGAGATCTATGAGCGAAAAGTCAGTACAGAAACGGAATTATATTATAGAAAAAGCAAGGGAGGTTTTTTCGCAGAAGGGATATCTGACAGTGACAATGAAGGATATCGTGGAAGCCTGTGAGATCAGCCGGGGTGGTTTATATCTGTATTTTGACAGCATCAAAGCGCTTTTTCTGGCGGTGCTCGAAAAAGAAAAAGAGGAGACCGACGATGATCTGGAACCCGCACTTTCCAAGGTGACTTCCAGTGCGGATATTCTGGTACTCTTTTTACAGGAGCAGAAAAAAGAAATACTGAAAAAGACAGGCAGTCTGAGACGTGCAAATTATGAATTTTACTTTGGCAATGAGATCCCGCGGAAGGAAAATCCGATGCGGAAGGAGTTTGTCATGTCGGTCAAGATCGTGGAAAAGCTGATCAAAGACGCCGTAGAGGAAGGCGATTTTGTCTGTGAGGATCCCATGGGCGCAGCAAGGAATATACTGTATGTGCTGGAGGGACTGAAGGTAAGTGCGGAAACGATCGGTATTACGGAAGAAACAGTAAACCGTGAAATATATTATTGGTTGAAAGGTCTGGCATATGATTGAAACAGTAGTGGCGTATCAGCTTGCAGTAGGTGAGACGCTCAGGATACAAAAGAAGAGACTGATGCCCGGTGCGGGAAATCCGAATATCGGCAGGATCAGTATTGTTTCCGGAATTCACGGAGATGAGCTGGAAGGGCAGTACGTCTGTTATGAGATCATCCGGCGGATACAGGAGCATCCGGAGAACTTAAATGGGATTGTGGATGTTTATCCGGCATTGAATCCGCTTGGCGTGGATTCGGGCAGTCGTGTGATCCCTAAACTGAATATGGATATGAACCGTATGTTCCCGGGGGAAACAACGGGCACGATGATGGACAAGCTGGCAGCGCGGATCATTGAAGATATCAAGGGCTCCGATATTTGTGTGGATGTCCATGCTTCGGATACCTTTGTAAAGGAAATGCCGCAGGTGCGGATCAGTGAAGAACACGGAAAGGATCTGGTCGATTTTTCCAGATTGCTAAATGCGGATCTGATCTGGATCAATGCATCTGCCGCAGCGCATGAGGCGACACTCACAAACAGTCTGAATACGATCGGTGTTCCGGCACTTCTGGTGGAAATGGGTCTGGGAAACCGTGTGACAAGAAGCTTTGGCGATCAGATCACGGAAGGCATCTTTAATCTGATGCATGAGATCGGAATCTGGTCAGGGCCTGTGGGAGAGATCAGAAATGCCAAGCTGACAAGAGATTATGGGATCGACTTTTTCCGGGCGCAGTCCACAGGTATTTTCCTGCCGGATATGGAAAATGGACAACAGGTATCAGCGGGTGATATGATCGGGAAGATCGTCAGCACCTTATCCGGAGATGTGCTTGAGATCGTACAGGCAAAGCGCAGCGGTATTTTATTTACCCTGCGGGAATATCCGCTTGTTTATGAGGGCGCACTGATCGCCAGAGTTTTAGCAGAGGAGAGAAACGGATGGTAGAGGAGATCATATATTCCATGGAAGCACCTTATCGGGAGAAATTACAGGTGCGGGGCTATCATTTTGGAAAAAAGGAAGAAAAAACAGCCTGTATTTTAGGTCCGATCCGTGGAAATGAAATACAGCAGCTTTATATCTGTTCCCAGCTTGTGCATGCCCTGCGGGAGCTGGAGCATAATGGCTGCATCAATAACAATAAAGGCATTATGGTCATTCCCTGTGTCAATTATTACGGTATGAATATCGGCAAACGGTTCTGGCCGGTAGATAATACGGATATCAACCGGAAGTTTCCGGGCATGGATTATGGGGATACGACAGAGCGGATCGCTGCGGGTGTGCTCAGTGCGATCCGGGATTATTCTTATGGCATCCAGTTTGCATCATTTTATATGACAGGAGAATTTGTGCCGCATGTCAGAATGATGGAAACAGGATATCAGAATGCATCACTTGCCAATCTGTTCGGTATGCCCTATGTTGTAGTCAGAAAGCCGAGGCCGATCGATACAAAGACTTTAAATTATAACTGGCAGAATGAAATGACGGCGGCATTTTCTGTTTATACGAACAAAAACGATGAGATCGATGAGACAAGTGCGAGACAGGCAGTTGCTTCTGTACTGCGGTTTTTGATGCGGATGGGAATCATCAAGTATGAAGGACACAGCGGTTATATTTCCCATGTGATCTATGAGGAAAATCTGAGTAATGTGGATGCATCGTGCGGCGGCATTTTCCGTTCCTGTGTGAAAGCGGGAGAAGAAGTGCGTTATAACCAGTTGATGGGAGAGATCGTAGATCCATTCTTGGGAGATGTGATCAGCGAGATCCATGCGACAACGGATGGGATTGTCTTTTTTGCACACAAGGATCCGCTGGTCAATGAAGGCGATATCGTATTTCGGCTGATCCACAGGCTTCACGCCTGATGGACTACCTGTGATTTCGTTTATATTGTTTCAGGAAGAGAAGCAGCTTATCTGCTTCTTTTTTTGTGATCCCATTTTGGGAGAAGCAGCATTTTTCCAACAGATCCAGCATGTTCTGCGGGAGGAGTCCGGCAGCTTCTTTTCCCTGACCGGAAAACAGCCTGCAGATCCTGTGGTAGTGCAACAGCAGAAGAGGCTTATAATCGCCCTTTTGGTACTTGCGATATGCCGTGTAGTGGAGATACAGCAGTCTGCCTGGCACGAAAATAAGCAGAAGCAGCAGGATGATCACAGCAAAGGCAAAGAGAGGCATCAGATACGAGCTGTTTTTCAGTCTGGCCGTGATACTGTTATGGGAGGCGTCGGTTGTCTGCCCGCTCTGCTGCATCCCGGTTGTCTGGTCCGGTGAGAAAATGCCGGCAAAAAGTGACCAGAAGTCGGAATACAGAGTAGAGGAGTCATCCCCTTCAGAGCCGGAAGAAGCCGGTGTAAATTCATACGGAACCCATCCGATCCCTTTCTGGTAGACTTCTACCCAGGCGTGGGCATCCGCATCTGTCACGTTCACGGAAACGACACCGGTATCACCGATCGGATTTTTGCCGTTAAACCAGTCAGAGGTAGTTTCATTCTGCAGGGTAGAACCTTCCGATACATCAGAAACAGAAACGGCGTAGCCCTCCACATATCTGGCAGGAATGCCATAGGAACGCAAAAGCAGCGTGGCGGCAGAAGCAAAATGGGCACAATAGCCTTCCTTTTGTTCCTGCAGGAAGTAGGAAACAAAATCTTTCCGGACCGGTGTGCTGCCGGGCGTCATGCTGTAGCTGTAGTTGTCTGTCAGATAATTCTGAACGAGCTCGATCTGCCTTGGCAGCGTTTCTCCCTGCCCGATATCTTCCCTGAGCTGAGAGAAATAATCCTGCAGATCGTCCGGATAGTCCAGATAATGATCCAGGCAGAAGGTGTCGTAATACTCAATATAAGAAGCAAGTGTATCTGTTCCGGAAAGATCATTTAGCAGGGCATCCGGCTGCGCGGGAATGTTCCAGTAATTGTGCAGGAGCGGATAGTAGGACAGTGTCATGGCAGAGCCTTTGGCAAGCTGCCCGCGCACAATGCTGTCTGTTGTCTGATACGGAACGGACAGGCTGTTGATCGTATAATAAGGCAGATACAGACAGTTTGGGTTGGCATCCACATTTTCAATCTGCATTTTGCCGTAAATACCGGCGTTTTTCGTTGTGTTTGTATAGTGCTGGAGTCTGCGTGCTTCCAGAAAGGCAGTGTATTCCTCGTAGTCGTCCAGATGCTCTCCGAAAGCCCGCTCGAAAATACGTCTGTCAAAGGAGGGAGCTTCCCAGGAAGAGCCGGTATAGGTTTCACCGACATAAGCCCGCAGATAAAGTGTCTCGTAGGAGAATGGTACAAAGGTGATCGTCAGATCTGTCTTGTAATCCGGGCGCACATTGCTGACACCGCCGAGTTTCCCTTCACTGATACCGCCTGTGGCACTGTAACGGTCGAAGAAACCGCCGATACCGCTCTGGGTCAGGATCTTCATGGATGCATCTACGCCTGTGCGCAGCCTGCTGGTATTTTTTGTACCGGAGGCGGAAAGAAACGGAATACAGAAAAGCCCTGCCAGACAGGTAAAGGCAAACAGCAGTACAGACAACTGGAAAAATAATCTCCCGCTTGCATGATAGCGGAACGTGAGCTGTTTTCCTTTTTGCTGCGCGGCAAATTCTGTCCATTTTTTATCCCGGTAGGGCAGCCTGAAATGCCTGCTCTGTTTCAGAAGAAAGATCATAAAATAGGAGAACAGAAGCAACACAAAATACGGAAGAGCCGGCATTTTGTCAATGTAGATTCCAAGCTGGAAGATCGGGAATGTCAGAAGGAATACAAAGAATAGATTCATGTATTCGGAAATACAGATATTTAAAAGCACGATCAGAAAAAAGCCGATGAAAATAGCGGCAAAGGTGATCGTCAGGGTACGATCCGCATAATACTCCTTTGCTTCACGCAGGATAGACAGATCAAAGTAATTACTGTAGGCTTCCTGTAAGATCGCCATGAATGCCTGATATCCACTGTTTACCTGATAGCGGTAGGTAAAAATGGAATAGGAAAAGACAAGAAAAATAACCGGATAAAACAGATTAAAGATAAAACGGCTGTAGTGCAGAAAAGCAAGCAACATGGAAAAAAGCAGAAAGCAGACAAAAACCGCTACCGGATAGCAGGGGAGCGAAAAACTTGAAATGACTGCACCGATCGCACCATAAGAAGCAGCAAAGATCAAAAGACCCTTCATGGCACAGACAAATGCGCGCCCGGAGCAGGATGTCGCAGGGGCATCCATCGAAAATCCGTGCGGATAGGCAGGCTCTGTCTGTTCTTGTTTTTCCTTTTTATGAAATAACATCTTCGACTCCTTTGTCAGTCACGTGTAAAATGCTGCCATGCACCATATCCGCCTTTTGCAGGACAGTAAGTGCAAGATCGCTTTCCGCGTAGGTGGATTCATAGAAACAACTGCGGAAGGCTTCTTCGAGCTGGTCTTCGTTTAAAATGCAGAACTGCATGAAATCCTGTGCGGTGATCGAATAGTACCGGAAAAAGAAGGTAATACCGTCTGCAAGCAACGATCTGCCCATGGTCAGTGTATTGGACAAGATCTGCTCCAGCACAGGCTGCGCCGGATCCGGCAGATAAAGCTCCGGCAGTAATATAAACTGGTGGGAAGAAGTCTGCTCGTTTTCCTTTACCATCAGCTTATGGATCTTGGCACTCAGCTTCCAATGGATCTTCTGCAGACGGTCGCCCGGAATGTATTCCCGGATGTCGGTCACATTGGAAGAAATATTTCCCTTTGCACCGTTTTCTTCAAATTCATCAAAGCCTTCTCCGAATGCCGCAGAAGAAAATTGCAGGTTGTCGTTTTCCGGCGGGAAAATAAAAAGTTCTTTTTGCAAAGTTACTTCTTTGTGAAAGTTAAAAAAATGCAGATAATCCCAGACCGTGATCTGTGTAAGGCGGATCTGATAGCAGGCTGCCCGTCGAAAGGTCAGTGGTATGGAAAATGCAAAGCTGTCGTGCGCATAAACCGGACAATTTACTTCGTAGCTCTCCTCATTCGGATAAAACGGAGAGGAGACGGTATAGTGGAATGTACAGTCCGGAAGTGGCAGATAAACCGGGTTTTTCAAAACGAAAGAAACCGTGATCTCATCACCGCTGTGTCCGAACAGGAGGGAAGTTGTGATCTCCGGCTGCAAATGGAGGACCGCATACCGCGCTGCCAGATAAGAAGCCGGTGGCAGCAGAAGGAGCAGCATCAGGAGAAACAGAAAGATCGGTTTCTGATAAAAGGTTGCCAGCAGGATCACGATCAGATATAAAAAGAAAAATCCTGCGGCAGAGAGTATTTTACGGAGCATGGCAGATTCCTTTCATATCAGCGGGCAGGGGAAAGCAGCGGGATACGGACACTTTTTAACACCTGTGACAGGACATCTTCGGCAGAAAGTCCTGCTGCGCGCGCCTTTGTATTCAGGATCACACGATGGCTGCAGACACTTAAAAAGACTGCATGGATATCCTCCGGTACGAGATAATCCCGATCCATGTAAAAGGCATAAGCGCGTGCCATTTTTAAAAGCGCGATACTGCCGCGGGGGCTGATGCCCTGCAGAAGATATTCGTGAACGCGTGTGGCTTCGGTAAGCGTAACAATATAGTCGATCAGCTCAGGGGCTGTATAAACAGCTTCTGCCTGTTTCTGCATGCAAAGAAGTGTTTCACCGGTCAGAACAGGCTGCACGCTGTCCATATTGCCGGAGGAATGTCCCATGAGGATCTCCGTGGCAGCAGTATGATCCGGATAACCGAGTGAAAGCCGGATAAAGAAACGGTCAAGCTGCGAATCGGGCAGCTTCTGCGTTCCGGAAGCACCGGTCGGATTTTGTGTGGCAATAACAAAAAAAGGTGCATCAAGCTTTCTGGTCACACCATCCACGCTGACACTGCCTTCCTCCATGACTTCCAGAAGCGCGGACTGCGTTTTGGGGGAAGTACGGTTTATTTCATCCGCCAGAAAGATATTGGTAAAGATCGCCCCCGGACGATAGACAAATTCACCGGTTTTGGTATCTAATAAAGAAAAGCCCAGAATATCACTCGGCAGGACATCCGGCGTAAACTGCATTCTTTTATAATGAAGAGACATGGCACGGGAGAGGGCAACGGCAAGTGTTGTTTTTCCGACACCCGGAATGTCCTCCAGCAGGATATGTCCGCCTGCCAGCATACAGCACAGGATCTGGTCGATACAGTCTTCCTTGCCGCGCAGTACCTTTGTGATCTCAGATTTTACCTGTAATAAGTTTTCGTTCATTGAAATCTCCTGTTATATGGTATAATGATCAATAGGTTTCTGTTTCCTATTTTAAAATAGAATGAAAGAAGTTACAATAGGGAAATAGAACGTAAAGTCAAGTTCAGGTCTAAAATAAATAAAAACATTGCATGAGCGAGGTTGAATGCGAAAAATTTGTATGCTATAATAAAACGATTATGCGAAAGGATGAACAGGTGAGACTATGAAAGCTTTTTTAATCTTGGAAGATGGCACCGTTTTTGAAGGAACTCATATCGGAGCCGACAAAGAAATCATTAGTGAGATTGTATTTAACACATCAATGGCAGGCTATCTGGAAGTGCTGACAGATCCGTCCTATGCGGGACAGGCAGTTTGCATGACCTATCCACTGATCGGTAACTACGGAATCTGCACGGAAGATATGGAATCAAATAAGCCGTGGCCGGATGGATTTATCGTCAGGGAATTATCCCGGATCCCAAGTAATTTCCGCAGCAATATCACGATCCAGGAATTTCTGGAAGTAAACGATGTACCGGGAATCGCAGGGATCGATACAAGAGCCCTGACAAAGATCTTACGTGAAAAGGGAACAATGAACGGCTGCATTACAACAGATGAGCACTATGATCTGGCAGCACTGACAGAAAAGATGAAAGCTTATACCACAGGAAAGGTAGTGGAAAAGGTTACCTGTGATCAGAAATATATCTGCAAGGGATCTGAGACACTGGAAGAAAACGGACCGATCTCAGGCAGTGCGGTTTATACGGGAGAAAAGGAAATGAGACCTTCTCTTGTGCATGAGCTGAACGGAAAGGGCAAGAAGGTAGCACTCCTTGATCTTGGAGCAAAAAAGAATATTGCAAGATCACTGGCACAGAGAGGCTGTGATGTCACGGTATATCCGGCTCTGACAACAGCAGAGGAGATCATCAATGATCATCCGGACGGTATTATGCTCAGTAACGGACCCGGCGATCCGAAGGAATGTGTTTCCATTATCGCCGAGATTAAAAAGCTTTATGATACAGATATTCCGATCTTTGCGATCTGTCTGGGACATCAGCTCATGGCACTTGCAACAGGCGCAGATACACACAAGATGAAGTACGGACACAGAGGTGGAAACCATCCGGTTAAGGATCTTGCAACAGGTCGTGTTTATATTTCTACACAAAATCATAACTATGTAATTTGTGATGATTCTATTGATCGTAATATTGCAAAACCTTGGTTTATTAATGTAAATGACCAAACAATCGAAGGTGTTGAATATACTGGTAAAAATATTAAAATTCTTTGGAATCCAGAGAAACTTACATTAAGTGACCTCGGTGACTTCGAGAGACAGTATTTTGTAAGAATGCCGGCAGATGCAGAAGCAAAGGCAATCACAGCAGCATTTGGAGCAGTAGAGATGGTATCTGTAGAAGGTATCAATGAAAAGGCATTTATCACAGGAGTGATGAAAGAGAGTGCTTTCAATGAAGCAGCAGAAAAGGCCGGACATATTATTAATCGTATTCGTCTTGACTGATTGTTAAAAACTATGTAGAATAGTTGGCATAATAAAAAGTACTCATAGAAATTTGATATATTGGTTTATCTATGATTTGTCTGATAAGTCGGGCATGAAGATTTTTGCAGTATATTAATAAAGATATGATTTTACG
>ERZ779898.944-NODE-944-length-11253-cov-2.847205_pt1 | contig 11253 bp, 8 predicted proteins | sample MGYA00511902_ERZ779898 | MGnify/ENA primary metagenome ERZ779898 (study PRJEB29588, sample SAMEA2144588) | human gut metagenome | biome: human gut; feature: human-associated habitat; material: faeces | place: Denmark | collected 2008/2010 ...
GGCGATTCCTATTCCGTATGGGTCGCTTTTCTTCAATTGCTGGGCTTTACTCAAACCTGTGTTTTGAGGCAGATAGCCTGGAGTTACTGATCCGGCAATGGCTTTCTCCCATGTCTTGAGGTCCTTACTCAGTTCAAAACTCTCATCGGCAGCCAACACTGGCACGCTTACGGAGTCAATCAGGTCAACGGCATTTCCGTCATAGAGTGCTATCCAGTTGGGCATCTTTTCCTGTAGAATAAGATTGAGATGAAAAGGTCCCGAGTTGGAAGAATTCTTTGCCTTCCAATGTTGTCCGTTCCTGCCATCCTGGTACCAGGAACTGCTGTCGAAGATAACGATGCTCTTCTTGCCTCCCAGTGTGGTTCGTGGTTCATTGTTAGGCAATGGACACATCAACTGTCGACGAGCTTCAGGCGACATTTTCTTGTCGAGAACCCTTCGGTCGGTGGTTAGGAACATACCACGCACATTATACGTGGTAAAGGAGGAATTGCTCAATTCCACCCATGGTTTGTGCTGCCCGTACTCATCTACAAGATTGGTACGGTTGTCGGTCATCACCTCTGTAATGCGGATACTTTTGGCTCCTTGACTCCAAGCGGGCAAGGACGTGATGACTAGTATGGTTATCAGAAATCCCAATTTCTTCATACGCTTACTAACGTTTATAGGGTTATTGTTTCATTTTTCGAAAAAATCTGCATCATATAGGAACGATAGCTGTTCCTAGAAGATTCATTAGGTTTGTTTCTTGTGCTCAAAGGTACGAAGAATTTCTGAAAAGACAACAAAAAAAGTGCACAAATTTTTGTCTTTGTGCACCTCTTTTATAATTTATAACTATTTTCAGTTGTTTTGTTAACTTTTGTAAGTCTTACGCTCCGCAGAAGAACAGCACCACTATCTGGGCTGTAAAGATACGGAGGAACATGCTCAATGGATAAACCGTAGAGTATCCTACAGCTGGAGCCTCCTTTGAGCAAGAAGCATTTGCATAAGCCAATGCAGGAGGGTCTGTGTAAGTACCGGCGAGCATACCCATGATGGTGAAGTAGTTGAACTTAAACTTCAGGCGGGCAATCGTACCGATGATGAGGATAGGAATAACGGTGATGAGGAAACCGCATCCCACATATTTCAAACCGTCACCCTGTACTACTGTGTCCCAGAATCCGGCTCCAGCCTTGATTCCCACACTCGCCAGGAAGAGTACAAGTCCTATTTCTCGCAGCATCATATTAGCCGAAGTCGTCGTATAAGTTACCAGCTTCATGCGATAGCCGAAACGGCCGATGAGGATGGCGATGATAAGCGGACCTCCGGCAATACCCAACTTCAAAGGCACCGGCATTCCCGGAATGGCAAATGGGAGAGAACCGAAGATAATACCTACCATAATGCCTACGAAGATAGTGGCAATGTTAGGCGCATCGAGGCGCTTTACAGAGTTGCCCATAATTTCAGCCACACGGTTCACATTCTCTTCAGGACCTACAACCAAGATCTTATCACCTACGTGGAAGTGGTGGTTTCTGCCTGCAAAGATGTCCATTCCCTGACGGGAAATACGGGTTACGTTAACGCCGTATACGCTGGAGAAGTGCATCTTACCCAAGGTCTTACCGTTCATTTCCGGACGGGTAACGACGATACGGCGAGAAACAAAATGCTGTACTTCATCCTTCTCGCGGTCCCATTCAGCTTCAACCTCTGGTCCGATAAAAGCCTTGATGGCTTCTGCATCAGCCTCTGCACATACAACGAGCAATTCGTCTCCAACCTCAAACTTAGTCTTGCTGTTAGGAATGCTCACCTCGCCATTGTGGAGCAGTCGTGAACATACAATGTCACGGTTCAAGAACTCTGATACTTCTCTCAGCGTTCTGCCTGTAATATAAGCATTTTCCACGCGCAAGTGCATGTTATGGGCCTTAGCGTGTGGGTTGGCGGCATCTTCTTCGTTAAGCTGTTCTTCCTCATCAGCAGTATTAATCTTACAGATGTACTTGATAAGGATAGTAGCACCGATAATGCCCACTACACCAAGAGGATAAGCACATGCATAACCATTGGCAATACTTGGAGCACCATTAGGGAAGACGCTGAGCAAAGCCTCGTTGGCAGCACCAAGACCCGGAGTATTAGTAACCGCACCATAGAGAGTACCTACCATCATAGGCAGGTTGTTAGGGTTGCTCGTATCAAAGAAGAGATAATAGCAACCAAACATCACGAGGATGTTGAGCAGAATAGCGCTAGCCGAAAGCATGTTGAGTGTAACACCACCTTTCTTGAAACTCTCGAAGAAGCCAGGTCCTACCTGGAGACCAATCATGAAGACGAAGAGGATCAAGCCGAAGTCTTGCACGAATGTGAGAATTTCCTTTGGACCGGTGAAGCCAACGTGGCCAGCCAAAATACCTGCGAAGAGAACGAAGGTGACACCTAATGAAATGCCGCCAATCTTTATCTTTCCAAGGTAAACACCAATAGCTATCACGATAGCGTAGAGTAGGGCGATGTGAGCCACTGACTCGGTATTGGTGAAGAGATTTACAATCCAATCCATGTATTCGTTTTAAAATCAGAAAATTATATTCCTGTAGTTTATCAAATTATTTTAGAATTTATGTTTTCTGTTGCTTGTTTTAAATGAAAGATACAGTTCTGTTTATAGAGAGAATCTGTAGATTATTCGGGGATTCAGTTAAAACTGAAAATTGGAGGACATCACATAGGATGCCCTCCAACCTATTTTTTTCTTGTGAAAAATCAAGCCCTTTTTTCAAATGGCTTTCTTTTAAACATAAGATTACTTCTCGATAGCTGCTACACCTGGCAATACCTTGCCCTCGATAGCCTCGAGGAGAGCACCACCACCTGTAGAGATGTAAGATACCTGATCAGCCAAACCGAACTTGTTGATACAAGCTACAGAGTCACCACCACCGATGAGTGAGAATGCACCTTCCTTAGTAGCCTCAGCGATTGCGTCAGCGATAGCCTTAGAACCACCAGCGAAGTTGTCGAACTCGAATACACCTGCAGGACCGTTCCAGAGGATAGTCTTGGCACCCTTGATGGCAGCTGCGAAAGCCTTGCGAGTCTCAGGACCTGCGTCCATACCCTCCCAACCGTCAGGGATGTTGTTAGATGGGCAAACCTGAGTATTGCAGTCGTTCTTGAAGTCGTCACCGCAGATAGAGTCTGTGCCGAGTACGAGGTTTACACCATTCTCCTTAGCCTTCTTGATTACGTCGAGAGCAACGTCGAGCTTGTCATCCTCGCAGATAGACATACCAATCTTGCCACCGAGAGCCTTAGAGAATGTATAAGTCATACCACCGCAGAGAATCAAGTTGTCAACCTTAGTCAACAGGTTCTCGATGATACCGATCTTAGTAGAAACCTTAGAACCACCCATGATAGCTGTGAATGGGCGCTTGATGTTGCCGAGAACTGCGTCAACAGCCTTAACTTCCTTCTCCATCAAGAAACCGAGCATCTTGTGATCCTTGTCGAAAGAATCAGCGATGACAGCTGTAGAAGCGTGCTTGCGGTGAGCTGTACCGAATGCGTCCATTACATATACGTCAGCGTAAGAAGCCAACTTAGCAGCGAACTTCTTCTGGCGCTCCTTCATCTCAGCCTTAGCAGCATCAAATTCTGGAGTACCCTTCTCAACGCCAACTGGCTTTCCTTCCTCTTCTGGATAGAAGCGGAGGTTCTCGAGCAAGAGAGCCTCACCTGGCTTCAAGGCAGCTGCTTCAGCATCAGCGTTACCGCAGTCCTTAGCGAACTTAACGTCTACGCCGAGAGCGTCTGATACGTTCTTAACAATCTGAGAGAGAGAAAGCTCTGGTTTAACCTTGCCCTTTGGCTTACCCATGTGGCTCATCATGATGAGCGCACCGCCGTCTGCAAGTACCTTCTTCAATGTAGGAAGGGCACCGCGGATACGAGTGTCGTCTGTTACATTACCATTTTCATCCAATGGCACGTTGAAGTCAACGCGCACGATTGCCTTGTGACCGGCAAAGTTAAAATCTTCAATTTTCATTTTACCTAAATTTATTTAGTTTATGTACTAATTTATTGTTCTAAACCTTTCTGCTGGTTTCAAAAACCGAAGGCAAAGATACAAATTATATTTGAATCAGCAAAATATCGTAGCGGTTTTTATTATTTTTAGTAGATGAAATCGCCTGTTTGCTATATCGGGTTTGCAAAATTCGTATTTTGCGCTTCCTTCTGCTTGATTTGTTAAACAAAATGGAGAGAAATGAAATATATTCTTAACAAATTACTTTTTTTTTGGATTTTTCGATAATAAATAGTACCTTTGTGCGCAGTTAAAACGTTATTACATATAAATGAGATAAAATGGCGAAAGATAAGATTGCTTTTGTGTGCAGCAATTGCGGACAGGAAAGTGCCAAATGGATGGGCAAATGTCCTAGCTGCGGACAATGGAATACATTTAAGGAAATTCGTATTGCTGCTGATTCCGGATCGCAGGCTGCGAAGAATGCCGGAATGACCATGCGTCATGGTGGGGTTGCCACGATGTTTGGCGGGCAGCACAGCGAGCATGACGCTGCGCCGATGAAACTTCGCGATATTTCTGCGATTGATGAACCGCGCATCGATATGAGGGACGAGGAGCTGAACCGTGTGCTGGGTGGCGGAATGGTCCCTGGCAGCATTACGCTCCTGGGCGGTGAACCGGGAATCGGTAAGAGTACGCTCACCTTGCAGACTATTCTGAACATGACTGACCGCCGCATCCTGTATGTGAGCGGAGAGGAAAGTGCCCATCAGATTAAACTCCGTGCCGACCGGTTGGCTAAAGGACAGGCGATGCTCAGAGATGGCTCTTCTGCGGACACTCTGAAAACGGCTTCTCTTTCATCAGAAGGAGCCTTTGATCATATTACGGTTCTCTGTGAAACGCAGTTGGAGAAAATCTTCAGCCATATTCAGGAAGTGGCTCCTCAGCTGATAGTTATAGATTCTATCCAAACTATCTCTACAGAAGAGGTTGACAGTTCGCCAGGTTCTGTTTCCCAAGTTCGCGAGTGTGCAGCCTCCCTGCTCCGTTTTGCCAAGACGAGTGGCATTCCGGTCATTCTGATAGGTCATATTAATAAGGAGGGAACGCTTGCCGGACCAAAGATTTTGGAGCACATCGTAGATACGGTAATTCAGTTTGAGGGCGACCAGCATTATATGTACCGCATTTTGAGAAGCATCAAAAACCGATTCGGAAGTACTTCTGAGTTGGGAATCTACGAGATGATGCAAGGCGGACTCCGACAGGTGAGCAATCCTTCAGAGTTGCTGCTTACTGAAGATCATGACGGGCTTTCGGGTGTTGCCATCAGCGCAGCCATCGAGGGTGTCCGCCCGTTCCTGGTAGAGACGCAGGCTTTGGTTTCAACAGCTGCCTATGGAACTCCGCAACGTTCGGCAACTGGTTTTGACCAGCGCCGTTTGAACATGCTCCTGGCGGTTCTGGAGAAACGTGTGGGGTTCAAACTGATGCAGAAGGATGTGTTCCTGAATATTGCCGGTGGATTGAGAGTCACCGATCCTGCCATGGACTTGAGTGTGTTGGCAGCCGTATTGAGCAGTAATGTTGACACGCCTATCGAGCAAGGCTGGTGTATGGCAGGCGAGGTAGGTCTGAGCGGTGAAGTCCGTCCGGTGAGCCGCATCGAGCAGCGTATTGCTGAGGCTGAAAAACTGGGATTCCAGCACATTATCATCCCGAAATACAACAATCATGGTTTCGACCATAAGAAATATAAGATAGAAATTCATCCCGTAAGGAAGGTGGAAGAAGCATTCCGCTGCCTGTTCGGGTGAAGTAAAAAGTAATCATACATTTCAAATTTCAAAATTCAAAGTAAAATGAAGGATTCAGTAATCATTGTGAGCGGTGGCATGGATAGCATCACGCTGCTCTACGATAAGAAAGACGAGATTGCGCTCGGCATTAGTTTTAACTATGGAAGTAATCATAACGAGCGTGAAATTCCTTTCGCCAAGATGCATTGTGAGCGTTTGGGAATCAAGCATATTACGATAGATTTGGGTTTCATGCATCAGTATTTCAAGAGTTCTCTTCTTGAAGGTGCCGATGCGATTCCTGAAGGTCATTATGCTGATGATAATATGAAGAGTACGGTGGTTCCTTTCCGTAATGGAATCATGCTGAGCATTGCCATCGGCATTGCTGAGAGTAATAATCTGAAGAAAGTTTTCATCGCTAACCATGGTGGCGATCATACGATTTACCCAGACTGCCGTCCGGAGTTTATCAAGGCGATTGATGAGGCTGCTGAAGCAGGAACGTTCGTTGATGTGCGCGTGGTGGCTCCTTATACGAATATTACCAAAGGGCAGATTGCTGAGATTGGTAAGAAGTTGGGCATTGACTATGCTGAAACCTGGAGCTGCTATAAGGGCGGTGAGAAGCATTGTGGCAAATGCGGAACCTGCGTAGAGCGCAAGGAGGCTTTGGCCGAGGCGGGTATTGAGGATACTACCGAGTATGAAGAATAAGGATGACGACGAACCAGGCGTTCTTCGTTCCCTATATATAATAAGGTGTAATCAGAATAAATATAATAAAAGAAAATGAAAACAGCGATTTTATCTGCGGCTCTGATGCTTGCATCAACCGTTGCGATGGCTCAGAAGAGCAACTTCCAGTTGAAGGTGGATTTGAAGAATTTCAATTCCGATTCTGTACTTGTTTACAAGGGCAGAAATGTTAAGATGGATACGGTTTTGGTGAAGAATGGCAAGTTTACCTATTCTGCAAACCTTGATAAGGCAGCCGGATACGTTTTCCTCTCACCTGAAGCTTATCGTGGTTCAGGTCTGTTTGTGTTCAACCTGCCTTGTGTTCCTGGCGAGAAGGCTGAAGTTAAGGGCGATGCAAAGACCCGCTTCGATATTTCGGGTTCTAAGTTCTATCAGCAGTATCATGAAGTAGATGTTCTGCTGGAGAATGCTAATAAGGAGTTGAGAGATTACAAAGCTTCCCTGAACCAGAGAATCAAGAATGGTGAGACCCAGCAGACCATCATGGCAGAATATGAGCAGAAGGCTCCTGCCCTGCAAAAGGCAAAGGACGATAAGATTTTCGATTTCGTAAAACAGCATCCTGATTATGAGGCTTGTGCTACTATCATAGTGCAGTTCGATGATGTCAGCAAGATGGAGAAACTGCTGGGCTTGCTCTCTGAGAATGTGAAGAACGGCAGAATGAAGGCTTTCTACCAGCCAATGATTGATATGGCTAAGAAGCGTGCTGAGGCTGAGGAGAAGGCTAAGAAGGTGCAGGCTGCCGGTGTTGAGGCTCCTGACTTCACGCTGAAGGATATTAAAGGAAATGATTTCAAGCTTTCCAGCCTTCGCGGTAAGATTGTAGTTCTCGACTTTTGGGGTTCATGGTGCGGATGGTGCATCAAGGGAATGCCTAAGATGAAGGAGTATTACGAAAAGTACAAGGGTAAGTTTGAAATTCTTGGTGTAGATTGTAATGATACAGAGGCTAAGTGGAAGGCTGCTGTTGAGAAGCACCAGTTGCCATGGATTCATGTTTACAATCCGAAGGACAGCAAGGTTCTCAGCGATTACGCTGTTCAGGGCTTCCCTACAAAGATTGTGATTGATGCTAATGGTAAGATTATCAAGACTATTGTTGGTGAGGATCCTGCTTTCTACACATTGCTTGATGAAGTGTTAAGCAAGTAATGTTAACATAAAACAATGTCGCCCTGTAAGTGCAAAATTACATTTGCTCTTACAGGGCGATTTTTGTTTGTTCAGTACTTTACTTCTTTTTCTTTTTCAATTCCAGTTTCGGAATCTTGATTTTCTGTCCGGCTTTTACGGTGCTTGTACCATTCAGGGCTTCTACGTAGCATTCCATGCCGGAACCTAAATAGCGGGTACTAATCTGTTCGAGGGTCTGACCGGCGCCAACCGTAACGGTCTGGGCAACTCCTATGATTCGGTAAGCTCCCGTGCGTACGCGAGCGTCCTTATCATACTGGGATGATGCTATTTTCGAAGCAGCCTTTTCTTCGGCTTTATCTTTAGCTTCTGCCTTAGCCTTTGCTTCAGCCTGCTTAGCCTTTTCTGCGTTAGCACTTTCCTCATCCGAATTTTCAGCCAGTTTTACTGCTTCTGCAGTTTTAGCCATACGGATGCTGTCTTCCATCGCTTTCTGGCGGAGTTTCTGTTCCTGAGAGAGTGGGGCGGCAGCTGGTTTGGCTGGGACTTTCTTGGCTGGAGCCTGATGATACTGGTTTAGCTGCATGGCTAGATGATCGCGCTGGGCAGTCATCTGACCATAGTTGAAGGCAAACCATCCCATTCCGCCAATCAAAGCTACTACGATGAGACAGACTGCAACGACCAGATAGCGAGGAATAACAATATGATGAGAATTGGAAGATTCTTCTTCTTCAGATTCATCTGATGCAGGTACTGCTGGTTCAACAACTGCTTTCAGGGCTTGCTGTTGCTGGGCTAATTCAAGCTTCTCTTGCTCCAGTCTTTCCTGCTCCAGTCTTTCCTGCTCTTGCTTTTCTTTCTGTATTCTTTCCTGCTCCAGTTGGGCTTGTTTTAATCTTTCCAGTTTAGCTTGTTCAATAGCAATTTGCTTTGCCTGTTCGTCTTCTTTTTCCTTTTCAGATTCAATTACGACAACCTCCGGATTTGGAGTTGCAGTTTTTTCTTCGTCCAGAAAATCGATTACTTGTTCAGGAGCATCTTCTGTCTGTTCTTCTCCAAACTTCTCATCTATTTCATCGAAATCTACGCCGTCATTTACCACCACCGTTTCAAATTGGGCGAATGGCTTGTTCACGATTTCTTTCAGGATGTTGTCAGGCGTGAAGGTGAGTTTGTCTCTGCCTTCAATGGTGAAGCGCTCGCCCGTGTTCACATTGATGCTTTCACGGTCTTTCGTGGCCTGTACCTTAAAGGTGCCCAGCCATTTTATCTTCACCTGCTTGTCGGCATCGAGTCCCTGGTTGCACACATCAAACATTTTCCGGATGAAGAGTTCTGCTTCCACCTGGCTCAGCCCGCTCTTATCTGCAAGCAGTTTTCCGAGTGTATTTAAACTGAATTTGCTCATTGCTCATCCCCTCCATTCTTTAGTTTTTCCTTGACCGAAGCTACCGGTCGGAAACCCAACACCAACTTAGGCGGCACCAGCTGACGCTTCTTGGTAGTAGGATTATCCATGACGTTTAATGTAATTCCATTCAGGTTCGCTCCATGCGCTTCTTCACTTCGAAGGTGCCAAAATTGGGGATAGAGACAGCTTCTCCATCCTCAAACTCGGCAATCATAGCGTCTATCGCCTTGCGCACCAACTTCTGGGTGTCTTCCTGCGAATAGCCGGTTTGCTGAGCCAGTTCAGCGATGTATTCCTTATTGTTCATATTTATTTAATATGTAGTCAAAATTTCTAAAACTCCAGGCTATGGGGGAGAGAATGATTATTTCACCACCTTGCCATAGAGGTCAAATTCCTCGCTTGTAGTAATTTCTACCTGATAGAAACTACCCACGCGCAGACGCTTCTCATCGGCACGGATCAGAACCTCAGGGTCTACTTCCGGAGAGCAGAACTCTGTTCGTCCGATGTAGTAATCGCCTTCCTTGCGGTCGATGATAACGGTCATGGTTTTGCCCACCTTATCAGCCTCAACCTCAGAGCTGATGTCTTGCTGCAGAATCATCAGTTCGTCCAGCCGGCGCTGCTTTACCTCGGCAGGCACGTTGTCTTCGTAGTGGGTGGCGCTGTAGGTTCCTTCTTCCTCAGAGTAGGCAAAGGCGCCCATGCGCTCAAATCTCTGTTCGCGTACGAAGTCGAGGAGTTCGTGGAAATCCTCATCTGTCTCGCCTGGAAAACCAACCATCAGCGTAGTGCGGATGTGAATGCCTGGCACGCGTTCGCGGATGGCCTTCAGCAGATTGATGGTTTCCTGCTTCGTTACGTGGCGATGCATGCTGGTGAGCATGTGGTCGCTGATGTGCTGGAGGGCAATGTCGAGATATTTGCATACGTTTGGCTTCTCGCGCATCACGTCCAGAAGATCCATTGGGAACTGGTTCGGATAAGCGTAATGCAGGCGAATCCATTTCACGCCCGGAATATCAGCCATCTCGCTGATGAGTTCGGTAATATGATGCTTGCCGTCAATATCTACGCCGTAGTAGGTGAGTTCCTGAGCGATAATCTGAAACTCCTTCACGCCTTCTGCTACCAGTTCGCGCACCTCCTGCAGAATCTCTTCCTTCGGACGGGAAACGTGCTTGCCGGTGATGATAGGAATGGCGCAGTAGGCACAGTGGCGGTTGCAGCCCTCAGCTATCTTGATGTAGGCATAATGGCGCGGAGTGGTAAGATGACGCTGGCCGTTGCAGGATGAAACTTCCGCCTTGCCGAGTTCCTGCAGAAGCTGCTTGTAGTTGAATTTGCCGTAGAACTTATCCACTTCGGGCATTTCTTCTTCCAGTTCCTTCTGGTAGCGCTGCGAGAGGCAGCCCATTACATAGAGCTTTCTGAGTCGGCCTTCTTCTTTAGCCTGGATAAACTCCAGGATGGTGTCGATGCTTTCCTGCTTTGCATCCTCAATGAATCCGCACGTATTGATGACGGCTATCTCGCCCTGAGGGCGCTTGGAATCGTGAACGCAATGGTAGCCGTTTGCCTCAAACTGCTTCATCAGCAACTCGCTGTCTACGAGATTCTTCGAGCAGCCCAGGGTAATAATATCTATCTGATTTTTCTTCATTTTCTAATTTTTAAAGAGAGAGTCTACGAATTCTGTCTTGTTGAAGAGCTGCAGATCTTCCATTCCTTCGCCCAGTCCGATGTATTTTACAGGCACCTTGAGCTGGTCGCTGATGCCGATGACAACTCCGCCCTTAGCGGTTCCGTCGAGCTTGGTGATGGCGAGCGAGGAGATGTTGGTAACGGCAGAGAACTGCTTAGCCTGCTCGAATGCATTCTGTCCGGTACTTCCGTCGAGCACGAGCATTACCTCGTCTGGTGCTTCAGGCATTACCTTCTTCATCACTTCCTTTATTTTCTTGAGCTCATTCATCAGGTTCACCTTGTTGTGCAGTCGGCCTGCCGTATCGATGAGCACCACGTCGGCGCCGTTTGCCTTGGCGCTCTGCAGATACATTGGTTACTATCATAGATAGAATTAT
>ERZ779898.948-NODE-948-length-11185-cov-4.723450_pt1 | contig 11185 bp, 8 predicted proteins | sample MGYA00511902_ERZ779898 | MGnify/ENA primary metagenome ERZ779898 (study PRJEB29588, sample SAMEA2144588) | human gut metagenome | biome: human gut; feature: human-associated habitat; material: faeces | place: Denmark | collected 2008/2010 ...
CGGCAGCCGCCGGAGAAACAATGGACCCGAGCAGGGGGCAGACCTCCGCTACGATATGACCATTACCCTTCGGGAAGCCTTCACCGGTGTGAAGAAGAAATTCTCCGTCACCAAGAACGATACCTGCAGCCACTGCCACGGCAGCGGCGCAGAACCGGGCTCCTCCGTAGATACCTGCCCTGCCTGCCACGGCACAGGCCAGCAGCGTATCGTAAGAAACGGCCCCTTCGGACAGATGGTGAATATCGTAACCTGTCAGCAGTGCGGCGGCACAGGGAAGATTATCAAAAACAAGTGCAAGGAATGTCATGGCAGCGGTACTGTCAGAGCGTCCAAGACCATTGAAGTCAATATCCCTGCCGGCGCCGACAGTGGCGTCCGCATGAGAGTGGCCGGCGAAGGAGAGCCCGGCAGGAGAGGCGGTCCGAAAGGAGACCTCTATGTCTACATTTACGTGGAGGACGATCCGGACTTTGAAAGGGAAGGCGACGACCTTTACAAGACCGTCAATATTTCCTATCCTGTAGCAGCCCTTGGCTCCACCATCAAAGTGAAGACCCTGGACAAGGAAGTGGAACTCAAGGTTCCAGCCGGTACCCAGACAGGCACCCGGTTCCGCATCTCCGGCGAAGGCATGCCTCATCTGCAGTCCTCCCGCAAAGGGAACCTCTATGTGGAAGTCCATGTGACGGTGCCTAAGCGGCTGAACGAAGACCAGAAGAACGCACTCCTTCACTTTGCCAATGAAATGGGAGAAGACTGCTCCCAGTATAAAGGAAAGAGCTCCTTCCTTGATAAAATCATAGACAAGTTCAAACAGTAATTTAAAAATCCCATCGGTTATCCGGTGGGATTTTTTTCATGCTTTCTTCGCAAGTGTCAAGCTTTCCTCGGCAATTCATTTGACTGTCGATCATTACGATCTCCGTGGCTTCATTTGAATCCGTATTTCTGTATAGCTCTGGCAAGTCTCCCCATTGGGGAAGAAGAAGCTCCATAAACGCCTATTTGCCCCTCCAGGCATCCTGGCCTATTTTCTCATTCAGAAGTCTTCTGGTATAGGTCATCTCTCCATAGCAGCAGTAAATCCTTCGGGAGTTCCGGCGTGCTACACGCCACCCCTGTGACCTGTAAATCTGATACAGCTCGGCATCAATACGCCCCAGAGCCATAGCTATAAGCTGACAGTTCATTTCTTCGAGCCAATGAGATAACTTTCTTTCAGCCTAAATAGAGTCATCAGATCAAGGGGAGGTTTTCCTATTTTACTGCTTCTGGAAAAATTCCCCTACCGGGTAAAATTTTACACTAAGCAAGATTGCGGGCAAGGGCGCAAGTACGGGTTTGTATGATGCGCTGAGAGTGAATGACCACGCAGCTTTCGTAAAAGAAGTTCAGTGAAAACTGTGGAAGAATCCACAACGGGAAAAAGCTATCCGGGACGGCTATCAGTACTTAATGGCAAACTGGGAGGGTATCCATAAAGCCTTTACCCAGCCAGGTGAATGGATGCGACTCATAGAAAATGGTGGTTATCAGCATATTATGTAACATTTATACCGGGACCCTTCTTCTCATTCAAAAAATTCCAGCAATATGTTGACACCGTTTTTTGATGAAATAAAAACGTGACAAATGATTCTTTAGTTAGTATAATAAGGCATAGGTAATGAATATTTTTTTATGAAGGGGGGTGAAACCGTATGGCTCCTGAACGTGTGATTTGTAGAGTATTAGCAGCTTCACAGGCAGTGATTCTGTGTGCTATGCATAAAGATACACGGGGGGGTATAACTATGCTTTAAATCTGGTAAAAATGGCGATGAGCCTTCATATATTTGATTTTAGGAGACAGTGTAATCGTATGCTGTCTTTTTTGCGTACTCAAAACTCCTCCTGCCCGAAAGCATATGGGAATGGCAATCGTAGGATTTGCCATACGGATTGTTTACTGCCCGGGGTTCTATATTTGTAAATGTCTTCATTAATCATTCATTACTGTTACAAATATATGACGGTTTTCGAAAGAAGATAAGGAGGAAACGAGTATGAAATTATCAGGAAAAAAATTAACGACAGCGATTTTGGCCGGTTTGATGGGTGCTACCATGTTCGGTGGCAGTGTATTTGCTGCAGTTACGGATCAGGAATTTAACGAAGTAAGACAAGGCGTTAATGCAAATTCTCAGAGACTTGATCAGCTGGAAAGCGCACAACAGCAAGCAAAAGATTACTCCAAAGATATTGCTGCTAATACGACAGCTATTGCTAAAGAAACGACAGCTCGGACGGAAGCTGACACGAAGCTGGATACACGGATTACCAACGTAAAAGAATATTTGGAAAAACAGACAGCAGCCGATTACGTCAGCAAGAGCGACGCAGCGGTACAGGATGCCGGTGTCGTGAAAGCGGATAAGAAAATCGGCGAAAATGTGACCGCACTGGGAAAGGGCCTGTATGATGAAACGGCTGCCCGCATCGGTGCTGATGCCGCACAGGATAAGGTTATCAAAGGTGTCAATGATAATCTGGTAAGCTCTGTCAATACGATTAACAAAAACATTGGAACGATTACCGATCAGCTCAATAAAAATGATCTTGCTGAAGCCCAGACCCGTGCAGCTGCAGACCAGACCTTACAGAAAAATATCGATACAGAAACAACTGCCCGTACGGATGCCGATACGAAGCTGGATACCCGGATTACCAACGTAAAGGAATATTTGGAAAATCAGACAGCAGACAATTACGTCAGCAAGAGCGACGCAGCGGTACAGGATGCCGGTGTCGTGAAAGCGGATAAGAAAATCGGCGAAAATGTGACCGCACTGGGAAAGGGCCTGTATGATGAAACGGCTGCCCGCATCGGTGCTGATGCCGCACAGGATAAGGTTATCAAAGGTGTCAATGATAATCTGGTAAGCTCTGTCAATACGATTAACAAAAACATTGGAACGATTACCGATCAGCTCAATAAAAATGATCTTGCTGAAGCCCAGACCCGTGCAGCTGCAGACCAGACCTTACAGAAGAATATCGACGCAAATGCAGGCAAAATTGCCCAGAACAAACAGGATATAACTGATATTCAGAATACCTTGAAAGATGCAAATGCCCTTGCATCTGCTGATGCAACAAATGCTGCTAAGAAGGCAGCTAATGATGCTACAGCTGCTGAAAAAGCCAATAAATTGAATGACCGGGTCACTTTGATTTCTAATAACCAGAATGTCACATCGGAAAGTGACTTGATTAAGAAAGATCAGTCTGTCGGTCAGAATCTCACCAATGTAGATACGGCTCTTCATAAGGAAATTGCAGCCCGTATTGGTGCCGATAAAGCACAGGATAAAGTTATCGAACAGGTCAACAAGAATGTGGCGGATGGATTCGACACCATCAACAAGAATGTGGCGGCTGGATTCACAGCTCTGAATCAGGCCGATGCCAATGAAGCTACTGAACGTAAAGATGCAGATAGCCAGTTGAATACGAAAATGACTAAGGGTTTTGCAACCATCCAGGGTCAGCAGGACGCACAGGATGCTAAGATTGACAAAAATCACACAGACATCCAGACAAATGCTGGCAATATTAAGAACAACGGGGATGCAATCAAAGCCAATAGCGACAGACTGGACAATCATGAAGGACGCATTGCTGGTAATGAAACTAATATTGCAACCAATGCTACAAATATCTCTAAGGAAATTAGTGACCGTCAGGATGCCGATACAGCTTTGCAGAAGAACATCGATAAGGAAGCTGCTGCCCGTGGCGACAAAGATAAAGAACACGATACTGCCATTGCAGCTAACAAGAAGGCCATCGGCGATGAGGCTGCTGCCCGTCAGGCTGATATTTCCCGTCTGGACAACAAGATTCATGATGTATCCAAGGAAGTAGATACTGTCGGTGCCCTGTCCATGGCCATGAGTGGTCTCCATCCGCTGTCCTATGATGAAGGAGATGCCCGCTTCCAGCTGTCTGCCGCTGTAGGTACTTATGATGGCACTGAAGCTCTGGCACTGGGCGGATTCTATCACTTCAACCGTGACTCCATGCTTTCCGTAGGCGTAGCTACGGACCTGGGGGCTGATGAACACCGCATGGGTGCTAACGTAGGCTATACCAGAAGAATCGGCCAGGGTGGCCATGTATCCCGTCCTTCCGAAGGCACCGTTTCCGATATCATGAAAGATATTAAGAATCTGGAACAGAAACAGGCCAAACTGGAACAGGAAAATGAACAGCTGAAACAGCAGCTGGCTGCTCTGAAGAAATAATCCTGGTTCGGGAATAAAAAGACAATAAAAATCCTGCCGCTTTGTATGAGAGCGGCAGGATTTTTATTTTGGAAATCGTATGGCCCTGCGACACGTAACGCCCAGCTCCTTTCCCAGAAAGGAGCTGGGCGGAGCCCTGAGAATAGGTCTGCCTCCCTGCCGACTGGTATTTATTGATATTTTTGCCACTTGCTATTTTTACCGAGATCCTTCGCTGTCGCTCAGGGTGACGGGAGGAGGCGGGAAGGCCAGAACGTAACGCAGGCTCCGTTCTCAGAAAGGAGCTGGGCGATAGGGCTGCAGTCTGTTTCAGCATCCGTCTTGCCTTTCCTTACAGTCATGACCGGACGGGTTGAAAATGCACGTACGAACCCCTACAAATCGGATACAGGCAGTGGGGACGAATGTGTTCACGATTGCAAAAAATCGCCGGTGGCCCTATGTGTAGGAGCTGAATTGCAGGGGCTTCCACGGGGAAGCAGCGAGAATTGACCACAGCCAGTCGAGTATAATGACAGGCGTTTACGAGTCACGAACCACGAGCTGCCTGTCATGAATCCTGGGTATGCACAGGATTCATGGCGGGCGCGCCACGTGCCTCCTGCGATGAACGGCTTTATGCCCGGCCCTTATAACCGCAATTGATACCGGTACGGTCGTATTTCTTTGTTTATCTGCAGGGATTCTTCGGGCATAGGTCATCTCCCCATAGCAGCAGTAAATCGTCCGGGAGTCCCGGCGTGCCACACGCCGCTGCCGCCATGGTAAGCTGCCTGCAGAAAGCCGAATCCATGGAAAGGGGGGCTCCTGAAGAAATCTGGAAGGGAACCGGATGAATGAGGGGCCGGACCACAAGTGGAGATTCCAAACCCCGGGGAGCCCGGGCAGATCAATTTCTTCAAAGACGGGAAAACAGATACCTGGAGGAATCTATGATAACCCTGCCCTCTCAGATGCTTATTCGGGCTATGGTCATCAGGCGAAGAGGTACCCATGGGGCCGCATCAAAAGGGGTCAGAAAAGCACGAAAAAAAGAGGAAATGCTTCGCGAAAAGCATTTCCTCTTTTGTATGTCCATAGTCCGCTGAAAAACGAATTACTTGGAGTACAGTTCGACGATGTTGGTTTCGTTGACTTCGTCCTTGTAGGGGAGTTCGTCTCTCTGGGGGAAACGGGTGAGGGTTGCAGTCCAGTTGTCGAAGGACTTTTCGATGTAAGGAAGATCGAAGGTCTTCAGTTCCTGGAAGGACTGTTTGAACATTTCATTGGTTCTGTAGGATTCCTTCAGGGAAATAACCTGTCCCGGACGAACGGGGTAGGAAGGAATGTCTACTCTCTTGCCGTCAACCACGATGAGTCCGTGGGTAACCATCTGACGAGCCTGACGGATGGAACGTGCAAAGCCTGCACGGTATACAAGGTTGTCCAGTCTGGTTTCCAGCAGGAACAGCAGGTTTTCGCCTACGACGCCGGACATTCTCCTTGCTTTATCATAATAGCGGTAGAACTGCTTTTCAAGCAGGTTGTACATCGCTTTAACCTTCTGTTTTTCGGACAGCTGTACGCCGTATTCAGACTGTTTCTTCTGACGAGCGTCAGCGACCTGCCGTTTTAACGCTTTCGGATGGCCGTAAATATTTACGCCGAAACGTCTGCTTGTCTTAAAACGGAGATTTCTGTTTGTTGCCATTGTGTAAATCACCTCTCTAAAAATTATGCTGATCGAATATGAACAGCTTTTATATTATAAGGGATTCATGGAGTGATGTCAATATATTTTTGAGAGTAGGGAATGTGGGGCGCCTACGGCGCGGTCGGGATCGCGGTCGGGAGTGGGGCGCCTTTTAATTTATTGAAGTCGCCAGTATGGATAAAACAGCTTTAGTGGACTAGTGAGCTGGTGGACTAGTGAGCTGGTGGGCTAGTAAAAACCATACAACCGCCCTTACGGGCGAGGAAAAACCATATAACCGCGCCTGCGGCGCGAGGAAATGCCCCCCCTTGGTGGCTGGCGCTACCCGCTTTCTAGGGAAGGGGGCTCTGGCTCTTCGTCCTGCAGCACTGGTGACATAAAACCAAATCCCGTAACGCAGATTTCATAAGCATTGCCCGCGGGGCAATTCACCACCCTCTGAACCCTGAACCTATTTTCTTCCCTTTTCCGCCATGGTGAAGAAGTTTTCCAGAATTTTCCCGCCTTCCGGGGTCATAATGGATTCGGGATGGAATTGGAGGCCGTAGGTGGGATAGTCCCTGTGTTCCACGGCCATGATTTCCCCGTCTCTGGTGCGGGCGGTGACTTTCAGGCAGGGAGGCATGGTGGATTCCACGGCGGCAAGGGAGTGGTAGCGGGCTGCTTTGATAGGCGATTTCATGCCTCTAAAGAGGGGACTCTCGGTATCGACTTCCACGTCATAGGCTTTTCCATGGACCAGTTCTTTGGCGTAGGATATGGTGGCGCCGTAGCACTGGCAGATGGCCTGGTGGCCCAGGCATACGCCCAGAATGGGAATGCGGGGGCCGAAGAAACGGATGGCATCCACGCAGATGCCTGCGTCTTCCGGACGGCCGGGACCGGGGGAGATAAGGAGAGCCTTAGGGTTCATTTCTTCCAGCTCCGGAAGGCTCAATGCATCGTTCCGGATGACTTTGATGTCCGGATAGAGGCTTCCTGCCAGCTGATAGAGGTTATAGGAAAAGCTGTCATAGTTATCAATCAGAATAATCATTTGTCCAGTCCTCCTTCTGCCAGGTGAATGGCGTTGACTACGGCTTTGGCTTTATTGAGACATTCCTGATATTCCTTTTCCGGCACGCTGTCGGCTACAATGCCGGCGCCGGACTGGACACAGAGGACCCCGTTTTTCTTGTAGGCCAGTCGGATGCCGATACAGGTGTCCATATTTCCGGAAAAATCAAGGTATCCTATGGCACCGCCGTAGATTCCCCGCTTTCTTGATTCTTCTTCCTCAATGATTTCACAGGCCCGGAGTTTGGGGGCGCCGGAGAGGGTGCCCGCAGGCAGGACGGCGTCGATGACATCCAGGGCATCCTTGCCGGGAGCAATGGTACCTTCTACGGTGGAGCCGATGTGCATGACGTGGGAGAAGCGGAGGATATTCAGATATTTCTCCACTTTCACAGAGCCGATGCGGCTGACTTTCCCCAGGTCGTTACGCCCCAGGTCTACCAGCATATTATGTTCGGCCAGTTCTTTGTCATTGGAAAGCAGTTCTTTCTCCAGGGCCTGGTCTTCTGCTTCGGTTCTGCCTCTCGGCCTTGTGCCTGCCAGGGGGTAGGTGTGGAGGATGCCGTTTTCCAGTTTACCCAGGGTTTCCGGTGAGGAACCGGCGATTTCCACCTGGTCACTAGTGAAATAGAACATATAGGGAGAGGGGTTTTCCATGCGGAGCAGGCGGTATACGTCAAACAGGGAGCCCCTGGCTCTGGCGGTCAAAGGATTGGAAAGGACTACCTGAAAAATGTCGCCTTCGTAAATATGGTGTTTGGCATTTTCCACCATGGCGCTGTATTCTTCCATGGAATGCGCGGGAGTGAGGTCCTCTTCCAGATGGAGGGGCTTAGAGGCAGCTCTGGCACCGCTTTTCAGCAGATTTTCCATATCATCCAGTACTTTTTCCGCCTCCCTGTAGGAAGAGGAAATGTCGTCCGTGGCAACGCCGGTGACCAGAATGATTTTCTGCTTGTAAGCATCGAAGATAATGAGCTTGTCGAAGAGCATGAGGTCTGCATCATTGAAGTCTCCATTGTCTACATGGGACAGATGAAGCGTGGGCTCAGCGTACTTGATGTAGTCGTAGGAAAAATAGCCTACCAGTCCTCCTGTAAAAGGGGGAAGGTCAGGAAGCTTCGGGCTTTTGTACTGAGCAAGGATCCGGCGGATTTCCTCACCGGGATGGGTAACTTCCTTTTTGATGATTTCCGGATGTTCCCCGTCGACCCCTTTAGTGATGGTGAGATGACCATTCAGGCAGGTGATTTCCAGGGTGGGATCGTAGCCCAGAAAGGAGTAGCGGCTCCAGGGCTGGTTATTTTCCGCACTTTCCAGCATAAAGCAGTGATGGCTGGCAGCGCGGAGTGTCCGCATGACTTCAATGGTGGTGAAGCGGTCTGCCATGATTTCCCGGCAGACAGGAATCCTTCGGTAATCGCCAGATGCATTGATTGCTTTGACTTCCTCTAATGTTGGATACATAATGACCTCCTTATGGAAGCAGGAATCCCTCGAAGGGATCTTCCCGTACCTGCCGGGATACAAAAAATCCGTCCCCGGCAGAAAAAACTCTGCCAAGGACGGAATGAATTCCGCGGTGCCACCTTGTTTCACGATGTCGTGCTCTTTGCAAGATACTATCATATCTCCGGCATGCTAACGCCTGCCCTGCGTTGCGGTATACTCTGTGAGCCATTTCGCCGCACCCTCAGCGGTCCATTTGGCAGGCTGCCTTTCCATCCATTCTCACCAGGTAGGACTCTCTTTGGGTGCATTTCCTGCTTTGATCTCCGCATCAACGGTTTCTTGATTAGAAGATTATATCCTTTGATGCTGTTTGTCAAGGGGAAGAATATATTTTTACTCAGGATAAGAAACCCAGACAGAGGGCTCGCCCTTTTCATCATGATGGATGCCCGGGATTTCCGGCGTGAAATCGGGAAATTCCTTTCCGTATTCTTCCAGGAAAAGGAAGTAGGACAGTACCTTTTCCGTCCACTCTTCACCGGCGGCAAGGGCGCAGATGCCCGGCGGGTAGGGAAGGATATTTTCCAGTGAAATATGGCCTTTGGCATCTTTCAGGGGGATTTTTTTCCTGTTTCCCCTGATGAAATTCTCGTGGGCTCTTTTGGGGGAAAGGGGGTGGGGCGGGAAATCCTCTTCCCGGAAGAGACACTGCTGCAGTTCTCCGGCATGGTGAAAGAGAAGAAAATCGTGGAAACGGCGGCAGTAATCCTGAAGCCCTTCGCCGGGCAGGGCTTTGATGGAGGGCATGAATCGATCCATGGGGCAGTTCTGGAAATAGGCTTTTTCAAACTGCTTGAGCCAGTGCATGAGGTACTTGTATTTCTTTTTGGTATCTCCCGGTTCTGCCAGAAAGAGAAGGGTATAGAAATCGGACTTTTCCGGGGTGATGCCTTTACTTTCCAGGTAGGCGGAAAGAAGGGGGGCCGGGATGGAGTGCTTCCTGCTTTCAGAAAAGGTGCCGGTGGTGAGCAGGATTTTGCAGGGATCCAGGAGGCATAAGTCTGCCGCAGAACCGTCAAAGCCATGCCAGGTTTCATCTGGACCAAGGGTGAAGAAGGCATCATCTTCCATGAGAGTCCGTGTTTTTTCTTCTTCCCATTTCCTGCCGTGCACCAGAGGAGGGAGAAAGGGCCTGAAGAGGGTGGTATCCTTTAAAAGAGCTTTTTTGAAGCGGGTGGCAGATTGGAAAGCTTTCTTCCAAAGGATGGCGCCCTTTTCTTTATGCATAAATGCATTCATTTCCAGCCCTGCCAGAAGGGGGTAGTAGGGAGATGTGGAAATATGCATGAGAAAGGTGTCCTGCATCACATCATGGGGAAGGTAATAGGATTTTTCCCTGATATGGCTGTCCTTCTTGTGAATCTGGGAGGTCATGGAGAATCCGGACAGCTGTTTATGCACGGACTGGGTGATGAGGATGCCCGGTGATTCTTCAGAAAGGGGAAAGCGGAGGACGGCGGCGTCTTTCAGGAGGGGAATGAAATTTTCGTAGCCGCCCCAGGCGTCGTCAAAAAGAATGTATTCACAAAGAGGTCCGATTTTTTCCAGAATTTTCCGGATGTTGTAAAAAAGGCCGTCGTAGGTGCATATCTGCAGCGAGGCCAGACGGAAGGGACGCTTTTTTTCAGCAAGCCGGGGACTGATTTTCCGGATTTCTTCCCGAAGATGTGCTTCTTCCAGAGAGGCGGCAAGGATGGGACCGATGACGCCGCAGTCATTGCGGCAGGAGGAAAGGTATACCGGCAGCGCCCCTGCTTCAAGCAGTGCTCCCTGCCAGGTGGATTTATGGTTGTTCCTGTCAAAAAGGACCAGGTCCCCCGGTGAGAGGAGGGCATTGGCGCAGATGCGGTTGGATGTGGACGTGCCGCCCAGCACAAAGAAGCATTCATCGCTCCCCCATACCGTAGCGGCGAGGCGCTCCGCTTTGCCCGATACCCCTTCGTGGGACGAAGGGTCGCCGATGGCGGAAGAGGAATCGGAAATATCCGCTTTGAACATGCCTTCGCCAAGGGCAGAGGTAAAGATTCTTCCTTCATCGGTAAGGTTAAAAAAGCTTCCGCTGTGGTGGCCGGGGGTGTCAAAATCACAGCGCTTTTTTCCTGCCTCTGCCAGGAGGGCGGCAGTAAAGGGGGGAAGAGATTTTATTTTATTCTTATCTTTTTTCATATGAAGTCTCCTTATCAGGAAATATTATATCAATTTTGCCGGCTGCTAAGGAAGCACTGATTTATTCGCGGAGTCTGTTTTTATGAAGGAGGCACTACGGCACCTGTCGAACTGTCAGGCTCCTTCCCCAGCTGGTAATCCTGCATAGGATTGTCAAATCGGGCAAAGCCCTCCCTTAGCCTGCCCATAAAAGGACCTTCCTTTTGTTTGCCCCACCGGAATGGAGCTGGGCGATAGGGCTGAGGAACATCGAAAGATTTTGGGCTGACTGTCAATCGGCAGCCTTCCCGCCGACTGGTATTTAATAGCATTTGTCTCATAAGCGGCACGTACCAAGATTCTTCGCCGGCGGCTCAGAATGACGAGTGGGAGGCGGGAAGGAAATCCCGTAACGCAGGCTATATACTCATCGCCGCCAAAGGCGGTGATACCACAACTCTCTGTACCTTTTCCTTCATAACCCTTCTAC
>ERZ779898.951-NODE-951-length-11131-cov-3.172806_pt1 | contig 11131 bp, 11 predicted proteins | sample MGYA00511902_ERZ779898 | MGnify/ENA primary metagenome ERZ779898 (study PRJEB29588, sample SAMEA2144588) | human gut metagenome | biome: human gut; feature: human-associated habitat; material: faeces | place: Denmark | collected 2008/2010 ...
GGCTGGGGCCCACCGGCATCGCCATCGCGCTGCCGTCGGCGGACTACGCGGCGCTGGTGTTCGCCCGCAGCGGGCTGGGCATCAAGAAGGGCGTGTGCCTTTCCAACGGCGTGGGCGTCATCGACAGCGACTACCGGGGCGAGATCGGCGTGGGGCTGGTAAACCTGGGAAGCGAACCGTACACGGTGCAGCCCGGGGACCGGATCGCCCAGCTGATGGTGGTGCCGGTGGTGCAGCCCACGGTGACGGTGGCGGAGGACCTGGACGAGACGGACCGGGGCGCCGGCGGCTTCGGCTCCACAGGCAGGTGACGTATATGGAAAAGATCGTGCTGGCCTCCGGGTCCCCCCGGCGGCAGGAGCTTTTGCGTCGGATGGGCATCACCGACTTTACCGTCCGGGTGCCGGAGGTGGAGGAATACTTCCCCGCCGGGCTGACGCCGGAGGAGACGGTGTGCTACATCTCCCGGGAGAAATCCCAGGCGGTGGCGTCCGACGCGGACGAGATCGTCATCACGGCGGATACGATGGTGTTTCTGGATGACAAGAAGCTGGGCAAGCCCGCCGACGAGGCGGAGGCCCTGCAAATGCTGACGGCCCTGCAGGGTCGGCGCCACACCGTCTGTACCGGTGTGACGGTGCGGCAGGGGGAGAAAGCCCTGACCCGCGCCCAGCACACGGACGTGTATTTCCGTCCGGCCACACAGCGGGAGCTGAAGGCCTACATCGCCGGGGGCGAGCCCATGGACAAGGCCGGGGCCTACGGCGTACAGGGACAGGGCTCGCTGCTGGTGGAGCGCATCGACGGCGACTTTTTCAACGTGATGGGGCTGCCGGTGGTGCTGCTGGCGGAGATGCTGGGCGAATTCGGGATACAGCTGCTGGGATAATGCCCCTTTCGCTCCCTCTGAGAGGGTGCGCTGCCGCCTCCCCTGCCGGGGGAGACTTCAGAGAGGAACAAACGACACATGAAGCGATTTTTTACGAAAACGGGAATATGGCTGCTGGCCGCGGCGGCCACCATCGCGGTGGTGCTGTGCGTGGTGTCGGCCCTGAGCTCCGGAACGGGGCTGCTGCACAACGCCCTGGGCGTGATCGCCTCGCCCTTCCGGGCGGCGGGTTCCGCCGTGGCGGGCTGGGTCGGCGGCATTAGCCAGCGGTTTGAGGACGTGGAGACCCTGCAGCAGGAGAACGACGAGCTGCGGCAGCAGATCGCGGAGCTGGAGGAGCAGCTGCGGCAGATGGAGCCGGCGGCGACCGAGAATAAAGAGCTGCGCCAGCTGCTGGGCCTGCGGCAGCAGCGCAGCGACCTGGTGTTCGAGGCGGCCCGCGTCACCCAGCGCGACGTGTCCAACTGGGCCAGCACGCTGGTGCTGGACCGGGGCAGTCAGCACGGTGTGGCCATAGGCGACTGCGCGGTGGACAGCGCCGGGAACCTGGTGGGTGTGGTCACAGACGTGGGCCTGAACTGGTGCCGGCTGTCCACGGTGTTGGACACGGACTCCCAGTTCGGCGCGCGGGTATTCCGCACCGGCGAGACGGCGGTGGCTGGCGGCGACCTGGCCCTGATGTCCGAGGGCAGGCTGCGGCTGCAATACCTCAGCGACAGCGCGAACCTGATCAAGGGCGATGTGATCGTCACGTCCGGACTGGGCGGCTACTATCCCGCCGGGTTGGTCATCGGCACGGTGGAGTCCGTGCAGACGGATGACGGCGGGCTGGCGCGGTACGCGGTGCTCTCGCCCAAGTGCGATGTGGCGGCGATACAGGAGATGTTTATCATCACGGATTTTGACGTGATCCAATGACGGAGGACGGCTATGACACGGCGGGCGATACTGCTGAAGTGGATATTGTACTGTCTGTGCGCGCTGGCGCTGGCACTGCTGCAGGGGCTGGTGCTGGTATACGTGCGGGTATGGGGCGTGCACCCGTTCCTGCTGCCGGCCATCGCGGTGATACCGGCCACGCTGGAGCGCAACGAGCAGGCGCTGCTGTACGCGGTATTTTTCGGGCTGGCGTGCGACCTTCTCTCGCCGGTGGCGGGCCTGCCGTGCTTTTACGCGCTGGCGTTCCTGCTTGGCGCGGCGGCAGCGTGGATGCCCGAAACGTGAACGGCAAGGTAATCATGTATGCAGACAACATCACAGACAGCATGCAGAAAACGATAGATGAAACTGCCCGCCGCCGAAGCATCCAGTTGAAATACAATGCAGACCATGGCATTACACCAAAACAGATTGTGAAAGCAATAACCTCAGCTCTGCCTACTAGCAAGGAAGAAGGAGCAAAGATTGTTCCGATGGGAGCCGAGGGTTCTAAGCCTCGCGTCTACGTGGAACCGGAAAGTGCAGCCTTCGTTGCCGACCCTATTGTTCGCAGTATGAGCAAGGAAGAATTGGAGAAGAGCATTGCCAATACTACGGCATTGATGAAGCAAGCTGCCAAAGACCTCGACTTCATGCAAGCTGCCCAATATCGCGATGAAATCATCCGATTGCAGAAGGAATTGGAAGAAAAGGGATAAACTCAAAAGAAATAACCATCAAAAAGAGGGTGAATCATAAATTTATGATTCACCCTCTTTTTGATGGAATATTACTGATATATTATCTAGTCTTATAACACACCATCTTTTTATTTACCCAGCAGTTATTCATCTGTCTGTCAGCTATCTGCTATTCAAACGACAGCTTTTTCAGACGGGAACGTAACTGCTCAGCCTCGCTCTTTCTGATAGAAAGTTTGATGCTGCAAGTATTATCGAAAGTCTGATCCAGGATACGCGGATTCATATCTTTGACTATCCTCATCACATCATTCATCATCGGATAAGTAAAATCATAGGTTACTATTTCCTCTATCTGTTGCGTTACCTCCTCACAATGAGCCAAAGCATCAATGGCAGCTTCACGATAAGCAACAATGAGTCCGCTGGTTCCCAATTTCACTCCTCCGAAATATCGGATGACGACAATTAAAATATCCGTCAATTCTGATTTCGTGATTTGGCCAAGGATTGGTTTTCCTGCCGTAGAAGAAGGTTCGCCATCATCATTGGCACGGAACTCTGTCCGTTCAGGACCTAGCATATATGCATAACAACAATGTCGGGCATCGTAATATTTCTTACGGTACCCGGCAACAATTTCCTTCACCTCGTCAACAGTTGTAACATGGTGAGCAAAGGCGAGAAACTTACTCCTTTTCTCGGTGTAATATCCCTCGCCTATCGTATCTGATATAGTCTTAAATTCGTCTATCATTAATCCAACTTGTGAATAATCAAACCGCTACGCAACTTAGGTTCAAACCAAGTTGCCTTAGGTGGCATAATCTTACCACTATCAGCGATGTCCATAATCTGCTGCATAGAAACCGGATGCAAAGCAAGTGCCATCTTCATCTCGCCGCTATCCACACGACGTTTCAACTCACCGAGACCGCGAAGACCGCCCACAAAGTCGATGCGCTTATCAGAACGCAAATCCTTGATACCCAGAATTTCATCAAGAATCAGGCGAGATGAAATATCCACATCAAGCACGCCGATTGGATCAGCATCATCATAGGTTCCCGGCTTGGCAAACAAACCGTACCATTTACCATCCAAATACAGGAGGAAAGAATGGAGAGCTGCTGGTTTCAGAATATCCAAGCCAAACTGGCTGATAGCATCATCAATAGCCATCTTTTCATAGCAAGGAATGCCCTCTTCATCACCAGATACATTCACATTGATTGTATCAATATCTATCACCTCGAAGTTCTTTGTCAAAGCATCGAGGAACTGATCAGAAGTCAGGCCGTTCAAATCCTTCACAACTCGGTTATAATCGAGAATGGTAAGCTGACTTGCCTGAAAACAAACTGCCATAAAGTAGTTATATTCCTCCTTACCTGTATGATTAGGATTCTGCTTAGCTTTTTCTGCACCTACCAGAGCAGCTGCTGCAGAACGGTGATGACCGTCAGCAATATAAAGGCTAGGCATCTTGGCAAATTCCGCTGTAATTGTGGCAATATCCTGATCATCGCTTACAACCCAGAACTGATGACGGAAACCATCAATTGGAGCAATGAAATCATATTCCGGTGTTGTTGCAGCATAACGCATCAGAAGTTCGTTAAGCACCTCATTATCAGGATAAGCGAAGAATACTGGTTCGATATTGGCATTGCATACACGCACATGCTTCATACGGTCTTCTTCCTTATCGCGGCGTGTCAGCTCATGTTTCTTGATGACACCCGTCATATAGTCGTTTACATACGCACCTACAACAAGACCATACTGAGTCGTGCCAGTCATAGTCTGTGCATAGATATAATACTGTTCCTTATCATCCTGTTTTAACCAGCCATTCTCCTGGAACTTTCTGAAGTTCTCTGCAGCGCTTTCATAAACGCGAGGATCGTACTCAGAAGTACCAGGTTCGAAATTGATTTCAGGTTTAATAATATGATAAAGGCTCTTCTCGTTATCGCCTGCCTCGGCACGTGCTTCCTCAGAATTGAGAACATCGTAAGGACGAGACTCAATTTGCTCAACGAGATTTTTAGGAGGTCTTACTCCCTTAAAAGGTTTTACTATTGCCATAATATTTCATTTAAATTGACTAGTTTAATAAAAACATGAAAAGCCCATCAAGAGTGCTTCTGTGAAAAAGCACCCTTCATGAGCTATATGTATGGGAAGAATAATTACTTATTTACCTGGAACTTAGTGCATCCATCCTTAAAGAACGCATTAATCTGCTTAGCTGCAGCAATACCGGCATTGATATTTGCTTCTGCAGTCTGTGCTCCCATCTTCTTAGGAGTTGAGAAGTATCGACCCTCGAACTTGGCAAAGTCTGCATCAGCATCAGGCTTGATATCAGTGATGAACTTCAAGTCCTCACGCTCAGCAAGAAGTTTCAGGAGCTCAGGCTCATTGATAACCTCCTTACGCGCTGTATTGATGAGGATGCCACCCTTAGGCAACTGGTTTACAGTCTTGTAATCAATGCTCTTGATAGTCTCTGGAGTAGCAGGGATATGAAGAGAAACGATGTCGCAAGTCTGGAACAACTCATCCTGTGACTTTACAGCATGAACACCGGCAGCCTCGATAACATCAGCTGGGCAGAATGCATCGTAAGCAGCTACTTCCATGCCAAATCCCTTGGCGATGCGAGCCACATTTCGACCAACATTACCGAAAGCAAGAATACCCAACTTCTTACCCTTCAACTCGCTGCCAGCCTTGCCGTTGTAGAAATTACGTACAGTAAAGACCAACAAGCCGAATACCAACTCAGCTACTGCGTTAGAGTTCTGACCAGGAGTATTCTCAGCCACTACATTATGAGCAGTAGCAGCAGCAAGGTCGATGTTATCATAACCTGCACCAGCACGAACGATAATCTTCAGGTTCTTTGCTGCATCGAGCACCTCGGCATCAGCCTTGTCAGAGCGGATAATCATCGCGTCCACATCCTTCACTGCATCGAGAAGCTGAGCCTTCTCTGTATATTTTTCGAGCAGCACCAATTCGTTGCCTGCTCCCTCTATTTCTTTCTTAATGCCTTCCACAGCAGCCGCTGCGAATGGCTTTTCTGTTGCAACTAATACTTTCATACAAATTCAAAAATTAATGTTGTGCTTCAAAATCCTGCATGGCCTTGACGAGTGCCTGAACACCCTCCATAGTCTGTGCATTGTAGCAGCTGGCACGGAAACCACCCACTGAGCGGTGACCCTTGATACCTACCATGCCACGCTCTGTAGCGAAGTCGAGGAATGGCTTCTCCAACTCCTTGTACTCATCGTTCATCACGAAGCAGATGTTCATCAAAGAACGGGATGCTTCTTCAACAGTACCCTTGAAGAGTTTGTTGCGGTCGATTTCAGCATAAAGAACTTCAGCACGTTCGTGAGCTCGCTTGTCAGCAGCCTCAACACCACCATTAGCCTTCAACCAGCGGAGATTCTCCATCAAGGTATAGATAGGAACAACAGGAGGAGTATTGAACATACTGCCCTTCTCAACGTGAGTACGATAATCGAGCATAGTAGGAAGCTCGCGAGGAGCCTTGCCGAGCATATCATCCTTAACGATGATAACGGTAACACCTGCCATAGAAAGATTCTTCTGAGCACCTGCATAGATGGCAGTATACTTAGAAACATCTACTGGACGGCTCATGATATCTGAAGACATATCAGAAATCAATGGTACGTTTACGTCTGGATCTACACGGAGTTCGGTACCATATATTGTATTGTTGCTTGTCAAATGCAAGTAATCACAATCGGCTGGTACAGTGTTAGGAACCTGTGGATAGAAAGTGAAATTGGCGTCGGACGATGATGCGATCTCCACGACCTCACCAAAATGCTTTGCCTCTTTCATTGCCTTCTTAGCCCAAGTGCCAGAATTAATGTAGGCAGCCTTCTTGATGAGGAAGTTTGCTGGAATCTGCATAAACTGCAATGACGCACCACCACCAAGGAAGATTACGGAATAACCCTCAGGAATGTCAAGAAGCTCCTTGAATAAGGAGACTGCCTCATCAACTACTGGCTGGAAATCCTTAGCACGGTGGCTGATTTCCATCAATGAAAGACCTGAACCATTAAAATCCAAAATCTGCTTTGCTGTGTTCTCAATCACTTCGCGTGGAAGCATTGATGGACCTGCGTTAAAATTGTACTTCTTCATCTTTGTATAATTATTTAAGTTTTATACGATATAATCCTGTTAGCAGGAAAAATTAGTGCACAATACATCCATATAGGATACATAGTAAACCTTTGGATTGTATTTACGACTGCGAAATTACACTTTTTATTTGAAACTACCAAACTTTTCTGCACATTTTTAGCGTTTTGAGCAGATTTCTTTCATTTTGTTAGTCATTTTAGTATAATAACTGCATATTTATGTCTATTTTTACATTTATTATACATTAGCAAGCAACAGAGAAAAGATAATAGCAGTTTGTCAACTACCTTACCTCTTCCACTATCGTTTTGACGCCTTTTACCTTTTCGCCCTTTACATTATTCAGTACGCTGCGCAACTTCGTTCGGGAAATGGCAGCATAAGCATAACGGTCATTAACATCAATCTTTCCGATTTCAGCCGACTGCAGCCCACCCTTCTTGCAAAGGAAGCCTAAGATGTCACCCTTGCTGATTTTATCCTTCTTGCCTTTACCTATATATATAGTAGCCATCTTAGGTTTGGCTGGCGCAGGAAGCTGATCAGCAGCAGGCATCTCGTAATCCTCAATTTCAGCATCCACATATTCCGGAATATGCTCTTCAGGACCTAACAGGAAGAAAGCCTTTCCCTGGGCTTCCCATCTTGCCGTACGTCCTACACGATGAATATAACCATCTTCGCTCTCCGGCATGTGATAATGGATGATATTATCTATATCTGGAATATCAAGTCCGCGCGAAGCCAGATCCGTACTCACCAGGATATTGGCACTTCCGTTGCTAAAACGATAGAGAGAAGCCTCACGTTCCTTCTGTTCCAATCCACCATGGAAAAAAGAGGTTGAAAATCCCTGCTCCACCAGATATTTATTGGTGCGCTCCACACTGTCGCGATAATTGAGGAATACAATGGTACTCTGATCGCCTAAACTGCGTAGCAAAAGTGACAGACTCTCTAATTTATCCTTTACCGGACTAACCACCTTATATATATGTACACGGTCAGGAACCTGATCTTCATCCACACGGTAATCTATCTTTTCTACCCTACCCATGTGTACGAAATGAGGAATCTCCTCTGCCTCGGTAGCAGAAAGCAGGAAATGTCGACGCAAGCCAGGCAAAGACTTGATCAGTCGGCTCATTTCGTCCTGGAAACCCATCTCCAGACACTTGTCAAACTCATCAATAATCAGGTATTTGATGTGATATGGAGAAAGATTTCCCTTATCCAGATGATCATTGAGGCGACCTGGAGTTCCAAATACAATCTGAGGACGAACCTGTTTCATCACGCGATGCTCATCCATCGTAGCACGACCACCATAGCAAGCCATCGCACGCAAACCGCTGCCCATATTCTTCAATACGTTAGCCGACTGCAAAGCGAGTTCCCGACCAGGAGTTACCACCACTGCCTGTGCCTCGTCATCAGTAGCATCTATAAGTTGGGTAAGAGGCAAAAGATAAGCCAGTGTCTTGCCACTACCTGTTGGCGAAAGTATCACCACATCCTTGTTCCCGTGCAAGATTGCCTGCATGGAATCCTGCTGCATATCATTGAGCTCAATGCCCAGTTTATCTAAAATTCTGTCTATCATAAATTTCTAATAATCAATTTCAATAGAGAAGTTTTCTTTTCAAGAGAAGTTTTCTTTTCAAGAGAAGTTTTCATAAATTCCTCATCATGAGGCATTATTTCTTTTTCTGATTGAGCAGTTTGTCTATCTCATCAAACTCCTTACCCATGTTCAGGTTCAGATAGATGGTATATAGCGGCAAAGCCCACTGCTCCTGCATATCAGGCGCCATCGTTCTGTACTTCTGCAGATAAGGCATCGCACTCTTGTAAAGTCCGTCTATCTCCTGATGAGTTTTGCGAGATTGCTGCGAATTCTTATCCATTTCAACAGCCTGATTGAAATAAGCCAAACCTATATTATAATAAGCACCAGCCAAAGAATCGTTCACGGCAAGTGCCTTTTTGCTCACTTCGATGCATTGCTTGAAATCACCCATATTCAGGAGAACGGTTCCCTTGGTAAAGAGATAGATATCATTGTCGGGAGCTATCGCCAGCGCCTTATCTGCTACGGCGAGTGCAGAATCGAGTTGGTTTTCCTGCGAATAATACTCTACCAGACGCGGGAAGAAGAACGGGAATTTCGGATCCCGTTCAAAACCTTCCTTCAAGGTAGAGAGATAGCGCGGTGTATCCTTCTCCAGTTTGTAAGTCTCAGCCAGATACTGTAACATATAGTTATAATGAGCCGTATCTTTCAGCGCCTCATAAGAATGATGAAGCGTAGCTTTGGTATCTTTCATCTTATATCCGGCATATACAGCCCAATAAGCTGCCGAAGAAAGATATTTGTCTTTCTGGGCATACTTATAAGATTGGAACATCGGTGCAGTACTGCACTCTATGTACTGGTCAAAGAACTGATAAGCCTCCTTGTATTTCTGTTTCCTGATAAACCAGGTTCCTCCGTTATAGAGATTCGGACGTATCCTGTTCAAATATTCAGAATGAGACTTGCGGAAATCAAACTCACATTTTCCTTTTTTGTTAGGAATCATCTCAACGGAATCAAGTCCTTGGGCTATAACGAAGAGCTGTCGGGTTGCATTGAAGAGCTGGGCTGTATCATACGCCTGTTTGAGGTAGAGTTTCTCATTACCCTGTTCATACTGCTTCTTCACAGCATCAAAGAGAATATTCCAAATTTTCTTGTTATTCCGGTTGGCAGAATCCGTCAGGAGTTTGCGCATACTGGATTCGGCCTTCGCCAAATCCTTGCCAGCCTTTACCAGATCTTTGGCTGCAGAAATCTCCTTCTTCTGTGCCTGCAACCCTAATGGCGCCAACAGAAGAAAAGCTATCTGTAAAACCCATAAGTTTCTGTATATCTGTATTTTCATATTAATCTCCTAAATTAAAACTTTCATTTGTTTCCATACTCATAATAATACCAGTAGGTATTTCCATAAGTATCCCGAAGAGCATTCTGCTTTTCTGTCTCATTAGCATATTTGTGATCCATCTGCTGGAAATCCTCAAAGTCTGTATCCATCACATTATCGTGATAAACGATACTTGGATTACTGCGGCGATGCGTATAAAGAACCAACGCTTCCTTATAATGAACAGGCAGTTTGCCCGAAGTTACTTTGTAATGTTTCTGCACCTCTGCTACGAACTTGTCTAGTTGCTTGTCCAGCAAGAGTGCACAAAGCTGATAGTCAACAGGCAGACGATACTTGAGATGATGTTTAACCATCCATGCCGAAGGTTTCTGCATCCATTTTGGCGCCTTCCACATCATAGCCTTCACGGTTACGCTATCCGGCATCATCGCCTTACTTCCACCTACCAGCGGATAAGTAAAGAGACGGCTGCCCAGCTCGCCTGTTTCGTTGAGACAGGCTATACGGAGCATTGTCAGCGAAGAATCTGTTTTCAGAGATTTTTCACCTACTTCCAAAGCTTTTTCATACTGTTTTTCTTTCATCAGATGTTCCATGCGCATACGTTCATGAAACAGCCGATCATTGCTAGCAACAAAGTTGACAAGCAATATCATCACCAGCATCTGGAGCAGATTCACCCACATATAGCGGGAGAACCAGCCGTTGCTGTGAGGCTCTGTTTCTATCGGCTCCAACTGGCGGGCTATCCATATCAATCCGCCCCATAGAATCAGACAGAGTGGCAAGATAATCCACCACGCCCCCAGCGAATGATAACGGTCGATATCAACGGGGATATCGGTAATCATCGTCAGGATGAGGAACGAAGGGAAATAAGTAAGCCCGTGGAAACGGCGTTTCACACGGGTTACTGCGTACACTCCCACTTGCAGCAGATAGAGTACGAGCGTGATAAGCAGTGGAGCCAGCGTGTAACTGTAGTTGGTCAAACCGCCTGAGAAAACATGCTGAGCCACTGCCAGTACGTCTGCCTGGTAAAATGCCAGGTAGACGTAGGTAAATGTGATAAAGATGATAGCACAGGCGATTTGCATCTTCGCAGTACTACTCCTTTTATTTTTCATAAATCAATCTATTAATTTTTCTTCAGCACCAAAGCTGTACGAGCTGGCAGATAAAGTTTCAGCCACTCCTTACGGTCTTTCACATAAAGTGGATCGTAATTAGTCAGATGCGTCATCGTGTCATCATTCAAGCCATTACCGCCGAAATCCTTGCTGTCAGAATCAAGCACTACACTGTAGGAACCGGTTGGAACCAGGAAGCCATAGTCGGTGAAAGAGCGGGTTGGCGAGAAGTTAAACACGAAGAGCAGATCGCCACGCATAAAGGCGAGAACCTGATCGCCATCATTATGCCAGATTTCTACAACTGGTGTCTTGTTAAAATTCTTTTCGCTTGTAATCGTCTTGAGCATTTCTCAGATCGGA
>ERZ779898.955-NODE-955-length-11063-cov-3.214571_pt1 | contig 11063 bp, 10 predicted proteins | sample MGYA00511902_ERZ779898 | MGnify/ENA primary metagenome ERZ779898 (study PRJEB29588, sample SAMEA2144588) | human gut metagenome | biome: human gut; feature: human-associated habitat; material: faeces | place: Denmark | collected 2008/2010 ...
GGAAATCACGTCATCCACAACCAGGATGCGCTTGCCGTTCATATAGTCAAGGTCTTTTTTGTCAATGACCAGGGTCTGCTTGCCGGCGGTGGTGATGGACTGATCCTCCACGATGACCGGATCCGCCATGTACCCCTTGACACCCTTGCGGGCGGGGATCCACTGCTTGCCGCTCTGGCGGGACATTTCGTATGCCAGGGGGATGCCCTTGGCCTCGGCGGTCAGAATAACATCAAAATCCGGGCACTTTTCCAGCAGGGCCTTGGCGCAGGCAATGGTCAGCTCAACATCGCTGAACATGATGAATGCCGCAATGTCCAGGTGGTCATTGATTTTGCAGATGGGCAATTCACGGGTCAGGCCTGCCACATGCAAGGTATAGGTTTTTGCCATAGTAAACAACCTCTTTTCACATTTCGGTGCAAAGGAGCCTGCATCAGCCCGGAGGCCATGCAAGGCTGCGCTTTGCCAGCACATGGAAGTGCAGGTGCTTCACGGTCTGTCCCGCCTGATCGCCGCAGTTGTTAACGATTCGGTAGCTCTCCACGCCCAGCTCCCTGCAGATCTTGGCGATGACCTCGAAGCAGTGCGCCACCACGCCGCTGTTGCTCTCGTCGATCTTCGCCGCGCAGCAGATGTGCTCCTTGGGCACCACCAGAAAATGGGTGGGCGCCTGCGGCTCGATGTCGTAGAAGGCGTAGCACTGCTCGTCCTCATACACCTTCTTGGAGGGGATCTCCCCTGCGATAATGGCGCAGAACAGGCAATCGTTCTTCATGGTCGCATCTCCTTTCGCATATGTTTTTGTTGTTATTTTTCTCCCAATTCCCTTTTGTGTTCCTGCGCGCTCTTGAGCCCTTGAAGATGCAAGGCTTTGGAGCCGTTTGGAACGCAAAGTCGAATTGGGACTTATTTTTTCATAATACAGCGCATTATTTCAACTTTTCCGCCACGAAATCGTCCACGGCCGCCAGCGCGTCGTCCACCTTCAGCAGATCGGTGCCGCCGCCCATGGCGCTGTCCGGCTTGCCGCCGCCCTTGCCGCCGCACACGGCGGACACGGTCCTGACCAGATCGCCGGCCTTCACGCCCCGCGCCACGGCCTCCTTGCCGCACACCGCCAGAAACGTGACCTTCTCGCCCACGATGCTGGCCAGCACGCCTACCACATGGGGATCCTTGTCCCGCAGGAAGTCGCCCATCAGCCGCAGGGCGTTTGCGTCCAGACCCTGACGGGTGCCGGTGATGACGTGCAGCCCGTCCACGGTCTTGGCGGAGGCCAGAATCTGCTTGGCCTCGCCCATGGACGCCTCGCTCTTGAATTTCTCCAGCGCCTGCCGCAGCGCCTTCATCTCGCTGGCCTGCTGCTCCAGACGCTCCATCAGCGTCTCCGGCGCGGACTTGAAGAACTGGGACGCCCGGTTCAGCAGCCCGCGGCTGCGGCGCATGTCCTCCATGGTGACCTTTCCGGTGGTGGCCTCGATACGGCGCACACCGGAAGCCACACTGCTCTCGCTCTTGATGCGGAAGGGGCCGGCCTTAGCGGTGTTGTCCAGATGAGTGCCGCCGCACAGCTCCATGGAGAAGTCACCCATGGTCACCACCCGCACGGTCTGACCATATTTTTCGCCGAAGGTAGCCACCGCGCCCCGAGCCTTAGCCTCGGCGATGGGCAGTTCTTCGGTGGTAATGGGCAACCCGGACAGAATAGCGTCGTTGACCAGATCCTCCACCTCATCCAGCTGTTGGGGCGTAATGCCCTCGAAGTGGGTGAAGTCGAAGCGCAGGCGATCCGGCTCCACCAGCGAGCCCGCCTGATGCACATGGTCGCCCAGCACCTTCACCAGCGCCGCGTCCAGCAGATGGGTGGCGCTGTGGGCGCGGCGGATGGCGGCGCGGCGGTCGGTGTCGATGGACGCCGTCACACTGTCGCTCACGGCCACGCTGCCGCTGAGCAGCTTGCCGTAGTGCATGAACTTGCCGCCCTTGTTCTTCTGCACATCGCTGACCACGAACTCCATGCCGTCGCCGGTGATCACGCCGTGGTCGGCCACCTGACCGCCCATTTCGGCGTAGAAGGGGGTCTTGTCCAGCACCAGGATGGCCTCCATACCGGACACGATCTCGTCCACCAGCTCGCCCTCGGCCACGATACCCAGCACCTTCGCGCCGTTTACCGTATCGTGGTCATAGCCCACGAACTCTGTGGCCGGCATGTCCTTGCCGAACTCCACGCCGGCCCAGCCCAGATCGCCCAGCGCCTTGCGGGCTTCGCGGGCACGCTCCTTCTGCTGGGTCATCAGGGACTGGAAGGCGTCCTCGTCCACAGTCATGCCCTCCTCGGCGGCCATCTCGGCCGTCAAGTCGATGGGGAAGCCGAACGTATCGTACAGCTTAAAGGCGTCAGCGCCGGAGAACACCGTCTCGCCCTTCTCCTTGTGGGAGGCCAGCATCTCGTTGTAGATGCGGATGCCGCCGTCGATGGTGCGGGCGAAGTTCTCCTCCTCGGTGCGGATGACCTTGGTGATGTAGCTCTGCTTTTCCTTCAGGTCGGGGTACTGCCCCTCGTTCTCGTGTACCACGGTGTCCACCACCTTGTACAGGAACGGCTCGTTGACGCCCAGCAGCTTGCCGTGGCGGGCGGCGCGGCGCAGCAGGCGGCGCAGCACGTAGCCGCGGCCCTCGTTGCTGGGCAGGATACCGTCGCAGATCATAAACGTGGCAGACCGGATGTGGTCGGTGATAACGCGCAGGCTCACGTCCCGCTTGTAGCTCTCGCCGTAGTGGGCGCCGGTCAGCTCGCTGACCTTGTGGGTGATGTTCATCACCGTGTCCACGTCGAACAGGCTGGCCACGTTCTGGCACACGCAGGCCAGGCGCTCCAGACCCATGCCGGTGTCGATGTTCTTCTGCTTCAGCTCGGTGTAGTTGTTGTGGCCGTCGTTGTCGAACTGGGAGAACACGTTGTTCCATATCTCGATATAGCGGTCGCAGTCGCAGCCCACGGTGCAGCCGGGCTTGCCGCAGCCGTACTCCTCGCCGCGGTCATAGTAGATCTCGGAGCAGGGACCGCAGGGGCCAGAGCCGTGCTCCCAGAAGTTGTCCTCCTTGCCGAAGCGGAAGATCCTGTCCTCAGGAATGCCGATCTCGTCCCGCCAGATGGCGAAGGCCTCGTCGTCGCTCTCGTACACGGAGGGATACAGCCGGTCGGCCTCCAGCCCCACCCACTCAGGGGAGGTCAGGAACTCCCAGCTCCACGCGATGGCCTCGTGCTTGAAGTAATCGCCAAAGGAGAAGTTGCCCAGCATCTCGAAATAGGTGCCGTGGCGGGCGGTCTTGCCCACATTGTCGATGTCACCGGTACGGATGCACTTCTGACAGGTGCAGACGCGGCGGCAGGGCGGCTCCTCCTCGCCCTTGAACCAGGGCTTCATGGGGGTCATGCCGGCGTTGATCAGCAGGATAGATTTGTCGTTCTGGGGCACCAGCGAAAAGCTTGGCAGCCGCAGGTGGCCTTTCGTCTCAAAGAACTTCAGGAACATTTCCCGCAGCTCGTTCAGGCCGTGATAGGGATGGCTCATAGTCGTTATCTCCTTTGCAATATATACTAAAAATCTTTTTTGCTCTCGTTCCATTGGCGGGTCAGCGCCGCCAGTTCCTCCTCCAGCTTCTGATAGAACTTGGAAATATGCAGCCCGTCCGCCAGCGCGTGATGTACCGTCAGTGTCACCGGCAAGGTGGTACGCCCGTTGGCGGTAACGTATTTGCCCCAGTTGATGCGGGGGTTGCTGTCATTGGGGTTTTCCATGGGGTTCTGCGCGTGCGTATAGTGCAGCCAGGGCACGCTGGACACGAAGAAAAAGCTCCGCAGGTCGCCGTCCTCGGTGAGTGTTCCCCGTTCCAGCACCTCTTTCTGGCGGCGCTGCCCCTCGGCCACGAACTCCTCATAGGCAAGATTGCCCTCCACCGTGGCGTAGACGTACACGCCGTCCGGCTTCATCACGGTGTAGGACGGCGCACACCAGTCGTACTCCGCCACCCGTCCGTCCGGCAGGAGCCGCCGCCGCAGCTGGGGCACGGCATTGGCCGCCCGCACCACCGCATACAGTAGACTCAGGAAAAAGGGCCTGCTGCCCCGCGCCGTCATCATGTCGGTAATGTCCACCTCCACGGTAACGCTGGCAAAGGGATACTGCATGGCCCGGAAATAGGCGAATTGCCCGCAGCGTGGGTCTTTTTCCATGTCGATGATCGTATAGTGCATCTCCCACCTCCTGCAACGAAAAACGCCCCTGTTTGCCATAGCAAACAGGGGCGAAAATCACTTCCGCGGTACCACCCTGATTTGGCGGCGAGCCGCCCTCTCAGTGCCCTGTAACGGGAGCATCCCGTGCCATTCATCACGGCAGGCTCAAAAGCGGCTGTCACCGTGCCGATCCCAACGGGCTTGCACTGTCCCCGTCTCGCTCCGGGCGGCCTCCGGTAACTCTTCTCTCTCATCGCCATTATGGAATATAGCGTTATTTTACCACAATGTTCCCCATTGTCAACACGAAATTTCTCTTTTTGTGAGATATTCCCCCTTGTCTTTCCGCACTGCTGTGGTATACTGGAAACCGTCATTTTTACAGAAAGAGGGACCTCCCGTGCAAAAGCTCTCCCACAACGACCACATCGACCTGTACCGCCACCTATCTTTCTGTGCCGTGGGCGGCTTCTTCGGCTGCTACGCTGTTCTTATCCACAGCGGCGTCATGGGCAACGCCCAGACGGTGAACCTGATCGAGCTGCTGCTGGATGCCCTGCGGGGCGACCTACACGCCGTGCTCCTGCATCTGGGCGCGCTGGTTCTGTACATGCTGGGCACCATGCTGACGGTGCTGCTGCCCCACTGGTGGGGCTGGGATATGCACTATGTATCGCCTGTTATCACCGCCGCAGCCGCCGTGACCGTAGCCTTCCTGCCGGAAACGCTGAACGTTGTGGTGGCTCTGTATCCCATCTTCTTTGCCATGAGCATCCAGTGGAGCAGCTTCGGCGGCGCCCGCGGCTTTTACAGCTCCACCATCTTCTCCACCAACAACACCAAGCAGACTTCTCTGGCCCTGGCCAACTACCTGTGTGACCATGACCGCGCCCACCTGCGGAAGCTGGAGGTCTTTGCCCTTACCCTGCTGTGCTTCCATATCGGCGCGGCGGCGGCCTATTTCGCAGTGACGTGGTGGTATATCCGCGGTGCGCTGGCCGTGCTGCCCCTTATCGCCTGGGCCTTCTTCCTGTCCGTATGCGAACGCAGGCATGAAGCCCTGGCCGAAGAACCGGAGACCATCCCCGACAGCAGCGCCCACCCCACCAGCAACGCATAAAAATTGTCCCCCGGCTTCGCCGGGGGACAATTTTTATGTACTTATTTCCCACTCAGCGCCACCGCGTGGCGGATGAAGCTCATGGGCGGCACCGGACGGGGCAGCTGCATGGTAAACACCATCTGGGGCGTCTTCGGCTCCGCCAGGCCATTGCCCTCGCTGTCGCGCATCACCGGCACGGTGATCGTAAAGGGCTTCGTATCCGGCCCCACCACCTCCACGATGTCGCCGGCGGCAAATTTGTTCCGCAGGCTCAGGGTGGCCAGCCCATTTTCATCACAGTTTGTCACCACGGCGCAGATCTGCCAGTCCCGCAGATACCGGGCGCTCTCATAATACTGCCCCGGCTGGCCGTAGAAAAAACCTGTGGCGTAGTGCCGGTGGCTGATGTGCTCCACCTCATCCCGCCACACCGGGTCAAGCGGGTGCCCTGCGGCCACGTCGTCCAAACAGTGCCGGTACGCGCCGGTAACGATGGCCGCGTAGTAAGCGGACTTAGCCCGACCCTCGATCTTCAGGCAGTCCACCCCGGCGGCCATCAGGTCGTCCAGGTGGTCGATCATGCACATATCCCGGCTGTTCATAATGTATGTGCCCTTTTCGTCTTCGAACACCGGGAAATACTCCCCGGGCCGTTTCTCTTCCATCAGCGCGTACTGGTAGCGGCAGGGCTGGGCACATTCGCCCCGGTTGCTGTCCCGTCCGGTCATATAGTTGCTCAGCAGGCAGCGCCCGGAGTAGCTGACACACATAGCCCCGTGGCAGAAGGCCTCCAGTTCCAGCTCCGGGGATACCCTGGCCCGAATGGCGACGATCTCCTCCAGGCTCAGCTCCCGGGCCAGCACCACGCGGCTGGCACCCAGATCGTACCAGGCCTGGGCGCAGACGTGATTGGCAATGGACTGCTGGGTGCTGATATGACGCTGGCAGTGGGGCGCGTACTTCCCCGCCAGGGTGAACGCGCCAAGGTCCGCCAGAATCAGGGCGTCCACCCCCGCCGCGTCCAGCTTTTCCAGATGGGCGGGCAGGGCCTCCGCCTCATTCCAGCGGGGCATGGTGTTCACCGTGGCGTGTACCTTTACGCCGTGGTCGTGGGCAAACCGCACTGCCTTCGGCAGCGCCTCGTCGTCAAAGTTCCCGGCAAAGGAACGCATCCCGAAGGATGTGCCGGCCAGATACACCGCGTCCGCGCCGTACAGAACCGCCATCTGCAGCTTTTCCCAGTCCCCGGCCGGGGACAGCAATTCAGGCTTCTTTCCCATGGCGTCAGGAGTAGATGGGCTGGTATTCACCGCTGTTAATGAACTTCAGGTGCTCGTTATAGTCGGTAAAGAAGTGGCTTTTGCCGTCCTTACCCAGGGCGAAGAAGTAATAATCGGTGTCCGCCGGGTAGATGGCCGCCTCAATGGCGGACAGGCCGGGATTGCAGATGGGTCCCGGAGTCAGGCCGGGGTTGATATAGGTGTTGTAGGGACTGTCGATCTCTGTATCGAAGGTCTTGACCCCGTCGTGCTTCATGATATAGTTGATGGTAGAGCACAGCTGCAGCGCTCTTCCGCCCTTCTCACTGCTCGGGTTCTCCAGACGGTTGTGGATAACGGAGCTGATGTTCTTGCGCTCGGTGTCGTCGCCGATGGACTCCTTCTCGATCAGGGATGCCATGGTGATGATCTCCTGAAGGGAGTACGGAGACGCCTTGATGTCCGCCAGCATCTGCTGGCTGATGCTGTTTTTGAAGTACACCAGCATCGTCTCCACCGTATACACCGCGGACCGGTTCTTGTCGAATTCATAGGTGCTGGGGAACAGGAAGCCCTCCATGCGATCGATGCTGCCCAGCTTGTCGTCATCCAGGAAATCGTAGTCCTCATACGCAAAGTTGGCGCAGGCATCCTCCAGATCCTCCTTGGTGGCCACGCCCTTCTCCGCCAGCAGATCGATGATCTCCCGGACGGTGTAGCCCTCGGGGATGGTGACCTTGATCAGGCCCTGGGCCTCCTTGGCGTCCGTCTCCCAGTCGTGCATATTGGTAATCAGGGCGCGGAAGTCCATATCACTGTTCAGCTTGTAGGTCCCCGGCTCCACGTAGCGGTTGTAGTGCAGGAACGTGCCGGCAATATTGAACACCAGTCGGGAATTCACCAGCCCCGCGTCGTGCAGCTTCTTGGCCACATCTCCCCGGCTGTCACCCTCCTCTACGGTGATCTCCACCTCGGTATAGGGCTTGTTCAGCGAACACACGTCGTTGACCAGCAGCCAACCGATGCCCGCCAGCAGGCAGGATACCAGCACTACACAGGCCAGATAGATGATGGTCCGGTTGCGCTTGGCCTGACGGCGGCGGTCACTGTGGCGGCGCTGCTCGGAGGACGCCTGCCGGCGGACCTCCTCGGCGTCCCACTTCGCCGTGGCGTATTCGTTTCGTTCTTCACGGTTTCCCATAAGTCTTTGCTCCTTTCCCAGCGTCAGCCGATAAGATCGGCCACGCAGGTCATCACTTCGTTGTGTATGTCGTCTATCAGGCGAGGCGCGCCCGCCCGGGCGCAGTCAATGCGCGTCCAGCCGCAGCGTGCCACCACATGGGCGGCGTTTTCCCGGCAGCGGCGCAGGTATTCCTCGTCCTTCTCGTGGATGTCAGCAGTGGTGTGGGTGGCGGCCTCCCGCAGGCGCATCATCTGTTCCGTGGCCTCTGTGGGCATATCCAGATACAGCACCCGTGTGGGCTCCGGCAGCCCCAACAGCCGGTACTCGAAGTCAAACAGCCAGTCGAGAAAACCGTCCCGCTGCTCCGGCGGCAGCTTACCGGTCTGGTGAACGGCGTTGCTGGTGGTGTATCGATCCGCAATGACCAGTCCGCCCTGCTCATAGTACGCGCCCCAGTCCTGTTTGTAGGAGGCATAGCGATCCACAGAGTAGAACACTGACGCGGCATAGGCATTCACGTCGCCGGGTTTGTCCCCGAAAGCACCGCCCAGATACAGGCGGATCAACGCAGAGGACTCCTCCTGATACCGGGGGAACTCCAGCTTGCGGAAAGGGATACCGCGGCGCGTCAGTTCCTCGCACAGCAGCCGGGACTGGGTAGCCTTGCCGGACCCGTCCGTCCCCTCGAACACGATGAGTTTTCCCTGCACAGCGCTCGCCTCCTTTGGACACACCGACCCATAATACAGGGTATTGTACCACAGTTTTCCCCGTTTGTAAACCATTCAAACGGGCCCATCCCCTGCAAAAGGGCCGCCCCCTCCGGGACGGCCCCTGATACGCTATTGCACGGCGGCCTTTTTCTTCTGCTTCTCCTCATAGACGGTGTTCAGCACATACAGGATAACACCCGTCCAGATAAACAGGAAGCTCACAAGCTTCTCGCGGGTAAGGGCCTCGCCCATGATGGCACCGCAGATAATAGACAGAGACGGGCTGATATACTGGCAGATGCCCGTGGTCATCAGCGGCAGATGCCTAACGCCGATGGAATAAAACACCATAGGCAGTCCGGTGATCACACCGCCGCCGATCATCAGCAGTTGCTTGACGACCGTCATGCTGCCCATACCGTTGTCCCCCATACGGAAAAACAGGATGAACAGCAGCGCCACCGGCACCATCATCAGGATCTCTGACGTGGTAGACACGATGGAATCGATGGTCAAGCTCTTCTTGATGGCGGCATAGATGGAAAACATCAACGCCAGGGCGATGGTCACATAGGGTACGCCGCCGAAGCCGGAGGTGCTGAACACGATGCCGACCACCACGATGGCAATGATCACAAAGTGCCGCCAATTCATCTTCTCGCGGAAGATAACGGCCCCCAAGGCAAATACCACCAACGGCTGGATGTAGTAGCCCAGGCTGCATTCCAGCACGCGGCCGTTCTGCACCGCCCACAGGTACACCAGCCAGTCGCCGAACAGCAGCACCGATGCAGGCATCTCCCGCTTGAGCACCTGCTTGTCCTTGAATACGGCCCACAGCTGCGGCAGCTTTCCCTGCACCTTCAGAATACACAGGCAGGCCACCGCTGCCCAGATAATGCGGCAGGCCATGATGAAAAACGTGTCGATCTCGCCGCACACATTGGTGCACATATACCAGTACAGCGGCTGGAAACCCCAGACGAAAAAGCACACCGACATAGCCCCCAGGCCCTTGCGGTAGTTGACCGTTTGCATACGTTTCCCCTCACTTTCCTACAGAAATCAGGTAGTTTCCCCATTTACAGCGTTCAACAACCATGATATGATAACACCTGCAACGCGGAATAGCAAGCCATATTTCCCCGGAAAAGGAGGTTTCCCATGCTGCTGTTTGACATGGACGGAACGCTGATCGACTCCAACGGCATCTGGAAGGACGTGGACACGCGTTTCTTGGAGAAGCGAGGTCTGCCCTATACGCAGGAATACTATGAGGGCGTGGCCCACACCATCTTCCCGCTGGCGGCCAAATTCACAAAGGAATTCTGCCATCTGCCGGAGAGCGAAGCCGCCATCATGGCCGAGTGGATGGAGATGGCCGGCGACATTTACGCCACGGACGTAACGGAAAAGCCCGGTGTCCGCGCCTATCTGGAGCAGATGAAGAACCGCGGCGAGCGTATGGCTGTGGTCACCAGCGCGGTCCCTGTTCATTGCCGTGCGGCGCTGACCCACCTGGGCCTGCTGCCCTATTTCGAGCGTATTTTCTTTGCCCAGGAGCTGGGCACCGAGAAAAAGTACCCCGCCCTCTGGGAGAAGGTCGCCGCCGCACTGGGCGTCTCCCCCGCAGACTGCACCCTGTTCGACGACTCCGTGGAGGCCATCCGCGGCGCCAAGGCCGCTGGGATGCACACCGTGGGCGTGGCAGACCCCTACTTTGCCTCCACCGCTGACGAAATGGCCCGCACCTGTGACCGTTACATCTCCAGCTTCGGCGAACTGCGGCTTTATCCTTGACTTTTGTCGAACGATTTACTATAATTAGGGTTACGGCGCCCCATGCGCCGCTTATTATGCGCGGCTGCCCGCAGGCAGGACCGCTTGAAGGAGTTTTGTATCATGCCTGTTTATCCCATGGACATCGCTGGGCTCCACCGGGAGCTGCCTATCTGTAAGGTCACGGACGACCTGTACATCGGCGCCTTCATCTGCTTTGGCGACGCGGAGCTGACCGTAGCCTGCGCCCGTGATATGCTGGCCATGCTGGAGGCAGACAGCTACGACTATCTGTTCACCGCCGAGGCTAAGTCCATCCCCCTGATCCACGAGATGGCCCGTCAAAGCGGTGCGAAAAAGTATTTCATCGCTCGCAAGGGCCCCAAGGCGTATATGCCCGATCCCCTGCACGTGGAGGATAAGTCCATCACCACCGCCGGGGTGCAGAAGCTGTATCTGGGCCGTGACGACGCCGACCTGATCCGCGGCAAGCGCATCGTTCTCATGGATGACGTGATCTCCACCGGCGGCTCCCTGAAGGCGCTGGACGCACTGGCAGAGAAGACCCAGTGCACCATCGTGGGCCAGGCCGCTGTTCTGGCCGAGGGCGATGCAGCCGAGCGCAAGGATATCATCTTCCTTGAGCCGCTGCCCCTGTTCCTGCACTAAAATATGAGACGCCCGCTCTGCCTCTTTTGCGCCGGTGCGCTGGGGGTGGAGTTGGTGTGCGCTTTTTTGCCGCAAGCATGGCTTTTGCCGCTGCTTGCGGCAATTTTTGTTT
>ERZ779898.966-NODE-966-length-10949-cov-2.744814_pt1 | contig 10949 bp, 9 predicted proteins | sample MGYA00511902_ERZ779898 | MGnify/ENA primary metagenome ERZ779898 (study PRJEB29588, sample SAMEA2144588) | human gut metagenome | biome: human gut; feature: human-associated habitat; material: faeces | place: Denmark | collected 2008/2010 ...
GAGCACTCGGCTGTTAACCGAGTTGTTGTAGGTTCGAGCCCTACTCGGGGAGTTTTGGTGACTTAGCCAAGTGGTAAGGCGTGGGACTGCAACTCCCTGATCGTCGGTTCAAATCCGTCAGTCACCTTTTATAAACACGATGAGACTTCTCATCGTGTTTTTTTAATAAAATTATGTCTAATATAAAGACATTTTGGCTTATCTGGTAAATTAAGATAGAGAACAATATTTCTAACATTCACAGCAAGAAATCCATAGACATTTGCTTCCAAACTCCGTATGCTGAAAGTAGAATACAGGAATTACGGAGGAGGAAGCAATGTGCAGCAAAGAGGAAGAGTCACTATTCCGACTGATGTAGATGTCGTGCCGGAGACACTTACACTGATGGAGCGCTGGGGGGCCGATGCCATCCGCGACTGCGATGGTACGGATTACCCAGAGGAACTGCGCGCTGTGGATGCCAAGGTCTATTCGACCTATTACACCACAAGAAAAGACAATACATGGGCAAAGGCACATCCGGAGGAGATACAGCAGATGTATATTATGACGCCGTTTTATACGGCGGTCGACGGAGATTTACAGATCCATCTCATGACGCATCTGTACCCGGATATGTTAAAAGTCAACAACCGTGATGACATTACGCGTTGGTGGGAAGTTATCGACCGCACGACGGGGGCGGTTGTTTCAACCAGCCAGTGGTCGTATGATGAGACAACTGGCGACGTGACGATCCACAAGCCGGAGGCGTTCCACAGTTACACGGTCAGTTTTCTGGCATACATTATGTGGGACCCGGTGCATATGTATAATGCCGTGACCAACGGCTGGAAAGATGTGGAAAAGCAGATTACGTTTGATGTGCGCCAGCCAAAGACCCACACCTACTCCATGGAGCGGCTGCGCAGATTTATCGCGGAGCATCCGTATGTGGATGTCATCCGCTACACGACCTTTTTTCACCAATTTACGCTCATCTTTGACGAGTTGGCGCGGGAAAAATATGTGGATTGGTATGGCTATTCCGCATCGGTCAGCCCGTATATCTTAGAGCAGTTTGAAAAGGAAGTGGGCTATCGGTTCCGCCCGGAGTTTATTATCGACCAGGGCTATATGAACAATACTTACCGCGTGCCGTCCAAAGAATTTCAGGATTTTCAGGCATTTCAGCGCAGGGAAGTGGCAAAGCTTGCAAAGGAGATGGTGGATATCACACATGCGTGCGGAAAAGAGGCGATGATGTTCCTCGGTGACCACTGGATCGGTATGGAGCCGTTTATGGAGGAGTTCCAGACGATCGGGCTGGATGCTGTGGTCGGAAGCGTCGGAAACGGTGCAACGCTGCGTCTCAATCCGCGACCGTGCTACGCCAGATCGACAAAGGTGTACAGCTTGCCGTGAATACGTTCGGGCAGGGCAGGGGTGTGTATATCAGTGGCCTGCCGTACAGCTTTGCAAACAGCCGCCTGCTGTACCGGGCGATTCTGTGGGCGGCTTCGGCGGAGGGGAAAATTCACCGCTGGTTTTCCACAAATTACAATGTCGAAGTGCATGCTTATGTAAAAAACGGCAAATACTGTGTCGTCAACAACACGTATGAACCGCAGCAGACGACCGTTTACCGGGGGGACGGCAGCAGTTTTGCGGTCGACCTTGCGGCCAATGCGATCCTCTGGTACGAGATCTAGGAAAGAAACTGTCTGCGGTAGGCATCGGGGGAGAGCGTGGTTTCCCGACGGAATGCCTGCGAAAAATACGACTGGGAAGAAAAGCCGACCGCCTGGGCAATTTTTGCGACCGGAAAGTCGGTGTGTTCTAACAGGGATTTCGCCTCTTCAATGCGTCTGGTAATCAGATAATTGATGGGCGAGATTCCTTTGTATTTGGTGAAGGCGTGGGCAATGTAATATTTGCTGTGGAATGTTAAGGCACTTAGTGTATCTAACGTGATTGTTTCCGCGTAGTGCGCATTGATGTACTGCTCGATCATGCGGCATTCCTGTGAGGTTTTGCCGACGGAGACGGCCTCCGGCGTGACGCGGATCTCCCGCCGGATCAGATAGAGCAGATTTTCGAGCAGATTCTGTGACATTTCTACATAATTTTCTTTGCGGTCATGCAGTTCCTGTATGAGCGATCTGGTATAAAACAGACAGGCAGGGCGGATTGTCTTTACATTTTTGCAGAGGCAGGTTATGGGCGCGTGTCCGTCGGTTTCAAACGCTATGCCCTCAAATCCGAGAACAACATATTCCAAAGCCGCATCGCCGTTGCTGAATTCTGTGTGCATGACATGGGGATTGATGAGGATCAGGTCATCTGCCGCAATGCAGAAGGTTTGTGTCTCGGTCTGGAATGTGCCGGTTCCGTTTAAGACATAAAACAGCTCGGTAAACGGGTGGGAGTGCAGCACGCTCGGCCAGGTCTTGTCGTAGCTGGAATGGCTGATATAAAGCAGGCGCAGATCCGGCCGTTTCTTTTGCGCGTCAAAGGTTTGTGGTTTGAAGTTGTACTGCTGGTATGGCATAGGCATCCCCTCCTGAAAATAGCATGTGCATTTGCACCTGAAATCTGTTATAGTAATTATAGCGCAAGATTTATAACAATGTAAACAAGATCCCGATAGCGGAGCGGCAGCACGCGCCTTATCATGAAGTGGTAACAGACACAACACATAAGGGGGAAAACAATATGAGAGCGATTACAGAACAGCAGAAACAGGAAGCCATTGCAGCATTTGCATACGAGGGAACACTGATTGCAGATACGGTGTACGGGAGCGGACATATCAACGACACGTTCCGCCTGACGTTTGCAGTCGGCAATATGGGGAATCTGGATGTGATCTTACAGCGGATGAATGCCGATGCCTTTCCACATCCGGAACAACTCATGGAAAACATTGCGGGTGTGACGGGGTTCTTAAAAAAGAAGATTATTGCGCGGGGCGGCGACCCGGAGAGGGAGACGTTAAATATCATCCCGACCGTGGACAACAAACCGTACTACCGTGACACAAACGGGGACTACTGGCGGTCGTACCGGTTTATCACCGGGGCGAGCAGCTTTGATCAGGTGGAAACGCCGCAGCAGTTTTATGAGAGCGCGGTCGCATTCGGCAGCTTCCAGCGGCTTTTGGCGGATTATCCGGCAGAGACACTCCATGAGACAATTCCGGGGTTCCACGACACGCGGGCGCGGTTTGCGGCATTTGAAAAAGCCGTCCGGGAGGATGTTGTGGGGCGGGCCGCGGAGGTTCAAAAGGAGATCGCTTTTTTCTTAGAGCGGAAGGAGACGGCCTGCTATTTTGCCGGGCGGCTTGACCGCGGGGAGCTTCCGATCCGCGTGACGCACAACGACACGAAATTAAACAATGTCATGCTCGACGATAAGACCGGAAAGGGGGTCTGTGTCATTGATCTTGATACGGTCATGCCGGGGCTTGCCATGAATGATTTTGGCGATGCGATCCGCTACGGGGCGAGCACTGCGGCGGAGGATGAGCGGGATCTCTCCGAAGTCTCGTGCAGCATGGAGCTGTTTTCCCTCTTTACCAAAGGATTTCTGGAGGGCTGCGGCGGCAGCCTGACTCCGGAGGAGACCGCGCTGCTTCCGATGGGGGCAAAGGTCATGACGTATGAGTGCGGCATGCGGTTTCTTATGGATTATTTACAGGGCGATCGTTATTTCAAGATCCACCGGGACGGACAGAATCTCGACCGTGCCCGCACGCAGCTTACGCTTGTGGCAGACATGGAGCGCAAGATGCAGCAGATGCAGGACATTGTAAGAAAGGCAGCAGGGTAATGGCAGAAAAGAAAAAGAAGAAGATGGAGTTTAGGTACTACCAGTTACCGCCCGGAAGTCCGATTCTTGCACTTCTGGGAGAAAAGTGGGTGCAGAATTATGGTGACCGCACGGCAGACAGGCTTCATTTCCACAATTACATGGAACTTGGCTATTGTTATTACGGGGCAGGCGACGTGGTACTGGGGGATGACACCTACCGTTTTTCGGGGCAGCAGTTTACCGTCATCCCGTCGAATTTTCCGCACACGACAAACAGCGATCCGGGCAACATCAGTCGCTGGGAATATCTGTTTGTCGATGTGGAGGTGGTACTTGACGGTATTTTCCCGGACAATGCACTCCGCAAAGAGCGCGCACTGCAGCGGCTCTATGAAAAGCCGTGGTTTTTGGAGGAAGCAGAGTATCCGAAGGAAGCGGCAAAAATTAAAGAAATCTTAAACATCATGCGAAAAGGCGATGAATTTTATCTTGAGGAGGCAAAGGCACTGCTGGGCTGTCTTCTTTTGGAGATCACACGGTTAAACTACACGAACAAAGAGACGCGCGCGGATGCCGAGCAGGGCAGGATCACCTGCATCGTCTCCCGCGCCATGGACTATATCTCCGATCACTACATGGAACCAATAAGGGTAGAACAACTGGCGAAGTACAGCCATCTGAGCGAGACACATTTCCGGCGTGTGTTTACCGAATATATGCATATGGGGCCGCTTGAATATATCAACACGGTGCGCATCCGCACGGCGTGCGAGCACTTAAAAAAGACCGAGGAACCGGTGGCGGACATCGCCCACAAATGCGGATTTACGACCAACTCCACGTTCAACCGCAATTTCAAGCAGATGATGGGGGTCACACCCGTGGAGTGGAGGAAGCGTCCGGAAAATTACGAACAGCGGCTGCTCAATTATGAGATCCACACAGAGAAAGGATGGTAACAACCGATGCAGGGGGCAAAACTGATACAACAGGTAAAGAGGAAACAAAAGAAGATGACGGGGGTTCTGCGGAAGCTCATGGTCGTATTCGGGGTATTTTTTGTGCTGCTTGGGATCATGATCTCACAGGCATTTATGTTAGCGGGCTTTCTTCTGGTGGCACTGTATTTTGTATTTGATGTGTTAAGCCGGAAAGAGTACGAGTACATCCTCGACGGGAAAACACTCACAATTGATGTGATCTATGGGAAGCGGTACCGTAAAACGGCACACATCATTGACATGACCGAGATGGAAGTGACCGCGCCAAACCGCCACGAGGCTGTGGCAAAGTACCGCAAAGACGGGGGCGGGGTCCGACTGCCGAAGTTTGATTATACCTCCTATGAGGATGACATTCCATACTACACGATGATCGTCATTGAGGACCGGGAAAAGAAAAAATTGTTGCTTGATCTCAATCAGGAACTGCTGTTTGCACTCAAAAAACAGTATCCTTCTAAGGTTTTTGCATAAAGTGGTGAATAAAATATGAACAGTTGCAAACAAATCATGAACAACAAATGTGCGCAAAATCAGAGAATCCATCATTTCAACGAAAAATTGCAGGAATGCAAGCGGTTGTAATGGTGGATTTGTTGCATCACATGGCACGCATAATGGCAATATGAATGGAAATAACCGAAAATATGCGAAAAAATAGTGCAAAGCACACAAAATGATTGAAATTGCACATTATACGGACAATTATGCAAACTAGATATATTCAAGCAATGCTATAATACGTTCATCAGCAAAAGTAACAAATACTCTTAGGGAGAAGGAGGAAATTTATATGAAAAAGAAAATGATTACAGCATTACTTGCAAGTGCAATGGTATTGTCACTGGTTGCTTGCGGTGGAGGCGGAACAGACAGCAACGGTGGCGGGGATACATCCTCCAGCGGAAGCGGTACTTCTTCCTCATCCGACAGTAATAAGCTGACCGTATGGGCATGGGACCAGAACTTTAACATCAAGGCAATAGAGACCGCAGCCGAGCAGTACAAGAAAGACCATCCGGATTTTGAACTCGAAGTGGTTGAGACCTCTTCTGATGACTGCCAGACCAAGCTGACAACCGCAGCAAATGCCGGTGATTACAGCACACTGCCGGATATCGTACTCATGCAGGACAACAGCTACCAGAAATTCTTAAAAAGTTATCCGGATGCCTTTACCGACCTGACGGATATGGGAATCAACTGGGATGATTTCGGAAAATTAAAACAGTCTTACTCTATGGTAGACGACAAGCACTACGGTGTTCCGTTTGATAACGGTGCTGTTATCGCATGTTACCGTACCGACATCTTAAAAGAAGCCGGATACACCATCGACGACCTGACCGATATTACCTGGAGCGAATTTGCAAAGATCGGAAAAGATGTTCATGATAAGACCGGCAAATACTTACTGACCAGTGAGGGAACTGGCGGAGACACTATGATGATGATGATCCAGTCCTGCGGTGCAAACTTTGTCAATGAAAAAGGAGATGCTTACATTGTAGGAAATGACATCGCTGAGAAGTGTGTCGACATCTACACCGAACTCGTACAGAATGATGTTGTAAAATTAGTAAACAACTGGGATGAGTATGTATCCACCATCACAAATGGTGAGGCAGCAGGCGTTGTCAATGGTAACTGGATCACTGCAACGATCGCTTCTACCGAAGACCAGAAAGGCCAGTGGGCAATCACCACAATGCCAAGTGTAGATGGTGTGGATTCCGCTACTCATTATGCAAACAACGGTGGATCTTCCTGGTATGTTACCGCAAACTGCCAGAACAAAGATCTTGCAGAAGATTTCTTAAAGAGCACTTTTGGTTCCAGTACAGATTTCTATGATGCAATCCTTCCACAGACCGGTGCGATTGCCTGCTACTTACCAGCCGGAGAATCGGATGTATACAACGAGCCAAACGAGTTCTTCAACGATCAGCCGATTTACTCCACGATCGTAGAATACTCTTCCCATATTCCGGAGTTTACAAAGACTCCGTATCACTATGAGGCAAGAGAGTGCATCAACACAGCAGTTGTCAATATCGTAAATGGAACAGCTAAGGCTGATGCATTACAGGAAGCACAAGATACCTTACAGTTTAAGATGACGGAGTAATCCGGTACATAAAAAAGAATGACAAGTTTGTATAGCGGGGGGCGACCTCCGCTATATGTGAAAATGACCAGAAATGCGAAAGGGGGAATTTGTTGTGAATTCCAAGAAAAAAGGGATGTCACTTATTGCAAAACAAAGAGCGGCAGGATGGACATTTCTAGCACCGGCATCGATTCTGATTGCGATCATGAGTTTTTATCCGATGGTGCGGGCATTTATCATTTCCCTGCAAAAGGGAACGGGTGCCAATATGCGCTTTACTGGATTTTCCAATTATCAGAGAATCCTTGTTGATAAGGTGTTCCAGCAGTCCATCGGCAACACATTTTTCTACCTGATTATCCAGGTGCCAATCATGCTTATACTTGCAATTCTGCTGGCACAGTTATTAAACAACAAACATTTAAAATTGCGGGGATTGTTCCGAACCTGTGTCTTCCTCCCATGTGCGACTTCACTGGTTTCCTATTCGTTGATCTTCCGTTCGATGTTTGCAACAGACGGACTGATTAACAGTATCCTCATGAAACTTGGTATCTTACATTCCGGCTATAATTTCCTGGGTCATTCCGGAAGTGCCAAAGCGGTCATTATCCTTGCTTTGATTTGGAGATGGACTGGTTATAACATGGTTTTTTATCTGGCTGGTTTACAGAATATCGAGTATTCCGTATACGAAGCCGCCAAGATCGACGGTGCAAACGGCTGGAAAACATTCTGGAGGATCACCGTACCGCTGTTAAAACCGACGATCATCATGACCTTTATCATGTCAATCAATGGTACGTTGCAGTTGTTCGATGAGTCCGTCAACCTGACAAAGGGTGGACCTGCCAATACGACTATTACCATGTCACACTATGTATACAACACATGTTTTATCAATGTGCCAAACTTTGGATATGCGGCAGCCATGTCATTTTTGATCTTTATCATGGTAGCGATCCTTGCATTTATCAACTTGAAAGTAGGTGATACGCGTGACTAAGCAGAAAAGCAAATCAATGATCCAGAGAAGATTGATCCCGACGTATATCTTTCTGGGGATCGTGTCCTTTATTTCCGTATTCCCGCTGTATTGGATGATTTCCGCAGCCACGAATACATCCACGGACGTATCCCGTGGTCGCCTGCTTCCGGGTACGCACTTTATGGAGAACTTTAAGAACTTAATGTCCCAGCAGCCACTGTGGAGAGCCCTCGGGAATTCGTTCCTGTATGCGATCCTTACGACGGTGCTGTGTCTCTTGGTCTGCTCCATCGCCGGTTATGGTTTTGAGATCTACCATGACAAATGGAAAGACCGCCTGTTTTCCATCCTGCTTCTTGCCATGATGATACCACAGGTTGCAACAATGGTTCCGTTGTTTCAGATGTTTTCAAAGGCAAAGCTGTTAAATACAGCGGTTGGATTTATGCTTCCGATCATATCCACACCGTTTATGATCATGATGTTCCGCCAGAATGCCCGTGCATTTCCGGTTGACATCATCGAAGCTGCGCGTATTGATGGATTAAGCGAGGTACAGATTTTCTTCCGGATGTTTATCCCGACGATGAAATCGACCTATGCGGCAGCCGCTGTTATCACATTCATGAATGCATGGAATGCATACTTATGGCCAAAGGTAATCATGTCCGATAACCGTGCGATGACTATGCCAATGCTCATTGCCAACCTGATTACCGGATACAAGACGGATTACGGTATGCTCATGTGTGGTGTATTGTTCTGCTCAATCCCGACGATGATCGTATTCTTCGTATTACAGAAGCAGTTTGCAGAAGGTATCACCGGAGCGGTTAAATAAAAATGGTAAAAAATGTCTTCCTTTTTGGAGGGCATTTTTTACCATAACAGGAAAGGGGTATATGCCTATGAATACATTTGATTATAAGAAAGTAAAAGATCCTCAGTATTTTCGTGATGCGCGCATGGATGCGCATTCTGACCACATATATTACCGGACGAAAGAGGAGGCAGAAGAGAAACAGAGTTCCTACCGCGTCAGTTTAAACGGGCTGTGGAAGTTCCACTATGCAAAAAACTATGCCGACGTAGTTGCCGGATTTGAGAAGGAAGACTACTGCTGTGTAGGTTGGGATGACATCAAGGTTCCGGCTCATATCCAGATGGAGGGTTACGATGTGCCGCAGTACGCTAACGTGCAGTATCCGTGGGAAGGCCATGAGGACATCCATCCGGGCGAGATCCCGGAGCAGTTTAACCCGGTGGCAAGCTATGTCAAATATTTTACCGTGCCGAAGCAGATGCAGGGGAAGCGGCTCTTTGTCTCGTTTCAGGGCGCGGAGAGCGGACTTGCAGTCTGGTTAAACGGCACATTCATCGGTTACAGCGAGGATTCGTTTACTCCGTCTGAGTTTGAACTGACCGATGCGGTAAAAGACGGGGAAAACAAACTGGCGGTACAGGTGTTTAAGTGGACAGCGAGCAGCTGGTGCGAGGATCAGGATTTCTTCCGGTTTTCCGGAATCTACCGCGATGTATACCTGTATACTGTGCCGGAAGTACATGCCTATGATGTAAAGGTGCGGGCACTGCCGGATGCAGCACTTACCGCTGCCGAACTGGCACTGACTTTACAGATGTGGGGAAGCGGCAAGGTGAAAGTCGTCCTCAAAAAAGACGGACAGACTGTGCTGGAAGACGAATCGGCTGTTACCGAAGGGGAACAGATCCTGACCTGGAACGTGGAGCGGCCTGTTTTGTGGAGCGCGGAAGACCCGCAGCTTTATGACCTTACGGTTGAAGTCTGCGATGGCGCGGGAACTTTACAGGAAGTGATCCCGCAGCGCGTCGGGTTCCGCCGGTTTGAGATGAAGGACGGTATTATGACATTAAACGGAAGGCGGATCGTCTTTAAGGGCGTGAACCGCCACGAGTTCAGTTCCGTCAGCGGACGGCATGTGTCGGAGGAAGAGCTGCGCAAGGATCTTCGCACGATGAAGCAGAATAACATCAACGCGATCCGTACCTGCCATTACCCGGATGCGTCTAAGATTTATGAGCTCTGTGATGAGTATGGCATTTACATGATTGATGAGACAAATCTGGAATCGCACGGTTCCTGGGATGTGGCAGAGTTTACGAAGGACGATACCTATATCGTGCCGCACAACAAACCGGAGTGGCTTGCGATGATGCTTGACCGTGCCAATTCGATGTACCAGCGTGACAAAAACCATCCGGCGATCCTGATCTGGTCGTGTGGCAATGAGTCTTACGGCGGCAAGGACATCTATGAAATGTCCTGTCTGTTCCACCGTCTGGATGATACCCGTCTCGTTCATTACGAGGGGCTGTTCCACGACAGAAGTTACAACGATACGAGTGATATGGAAAGTCAGATGTACCCATCGGTGGAGAGCATCAAAGAATTTTTGGCAAAGGATTCGAGCAAGCCGTTTATCTGCTGCGAGTACACGCATGCAATGGGCAATTCCTGTGGTGCGATGCACAAATATACGGATCTGACCGACACGGAACCGAAGTATCAGGGCGGCTTTATTTGGGATTACATCGATCAGTCGATCTACAAAAAAGACCGCTACGGCGAGGAGTTTCAAGCATACGGCGGGGATTTTGGCGAACGTCCAACCGACTATAACTTTAGAGGAAACGGTATTGTCTACGGTGGAAACCGCGATGTGTCACCAAAAATGCAGGAAGTCAAATTCAATTACCAGAACATCACGGCGGAAGTGACTGCGGAGTCCGTAACGGTCAAAAATAAAAACCTGTTTGTCAATACCGACCGCTTTGCGTGTGTTGTGACCGTTGCAAAAGACGGAAAGGAGATCCGCCGGGCAGACTTACCGACGGCTGTGGAGCCGCTCTCGGCAACGGAATCGGTGTTCGCCTGAATCCCGAATTCCCGCAGGAAGAACTGTTCTGCCGCAATTACGGCGCGCTGATACTTGAAATTGCGGAAGGCTGCACGGAGCAAATTCCTAACGGGCTCGAACTCGGCTCAACAACGTCGGAATTTGCGTTCGAATACAGG
>ERZ779898.970-NODE-970-length-10870-cov-3.398706_pt1 | contig 10870 bp, 10 predicted proteins | sample MGYA00511902_ERZ779898 | MGnify/ENA primary metagenome ERZ779898 (study PRJEB29588, sample SAMEA2144588) | human gut metagenome | biome: human gut; feature: human-associated habitat; material: faeces | place: Denmark | collected 2008/2010 ...
TGATGTACTCCGTGTAGTGGGAGACCTGTGTCTCGTAGCTGGTTTCCTGTTCATCGGTATCCGTGCTGACGCGGCAGTAGGCCGCAACACGCAGCTTCGGCTTTTATGCCTGTTTGACGTTATTTCCCATCGTTCTTCTGGCAGGAATGATTGTAATATTTCCCATTTGTTATTCCTCACTTTCAATCAGACTGTACAGGTATTCAGCCCGCTGCTTTGGGCTTCCGGGCGTCTGCTCAGGAGTAGAGATGGTGAACGACGTCGCTGCAGGCTTCTGTGCTTTGGGCTTCCTGCCTGGGTGCAGTCGTCCCATTTTCTTAGCCCGCTGAATCCGTTCCTCGTGGATCCGGTCGAGTGTTTCTTTATCGGTAATGGCAGGATAGAAGTCATCGCCCTGGTAGTGTCTGTTTTCAAGCAGTCGTTTGATCGAGGAGTGCGTAGCCTTGATTCCTGCGCCGGTTGCTGCTTTTGACAAAGACATCCCGGCAAGGTAGTTCTTAAAAAGCAGGTGCAGTTTTTCTGCTTCCTCTTTGTAGACGACAGCTTTGCCGCCTTCAATCCGGTAGCTGTATGGTATGGTTCTCATAACTTCACATCCTTTCTTTAAGCTCAAGCCCGCACTTCAGGCAGAAGGTGATCTCATGACGGGAATGCACCGTGATATGTTCGACAAATTCATTAAACAGTTTATCGTCAAACGCCTGAAGCATTTCGCTTTTCTCGGCGAAGTGGAGAAGGGCTCTTGCTTCTAGCAGCACCCCGGCGACATCGGAAGCGGAGTTCTCCAGGCGGTCAATCTCCTTCTGGATGTCCTCCGAAGCAGCCAGAAGGGCTGTGGTTTCTCTGCTGTAGAGTGTCTGGTCGATGATTCCCTGTGTCATCAGGTGGGTTAAGGTCTGTCGCTTTCTGGCATTTTCCGAAAGCCGGCCTTTCAGGGCATCGATCTGATCCAGCGTTTCTTTTTTTGCGTTATCCTTCAGGCTGTTTGCATAGGCCTTAAGATCAGCCGGTAGGAGTAGATCAGTTTGTTCATCATGGTAAGAAACGAACGCTTCAGGTCCTCATCTTTGATGGACTGCATCGGGCATAGCGATTTTCCTTGAAGATGGGTTTTGCATGCCCAGATCACAGGACTTCCAGAAGAGGAGTAGGCGATACGCCGTTTAAACGTGCTCCCGCAGCATCCGCAGAGAATCCTTCCGGTGAAAGTATATCGCTTCAGGTATTTCCGATTGTCTTTTTCGATACTCTTTTCCTGCGAACGCTGCTGAATCAGGCGCTGTACGTTCTCCCAGTCCTCGCGGCTGATGATCGGTTCATGGTGGTCTTTCACGAGGACCGTATCTTTTTCACCGCGGTTCATGTGACGATTGAAGGAAGAGTCCGTCCAGGTCTTTTGGAAGATACAGTCTCCAGTGTACTCTTCTAGGAGAGCATATCCAGGATATTTGATTCTTGAGAAGCTCAGATCCAGAGCATATGGGTGTTGATAGATGTATGTGCTCACAGAATTCCACATTGGCTGGTAACAGATCTCATAAATGAACTGTTCGATTTCATTCTGATATTTTCCATTTTTGCCTCACAATCTGCAAGAATATTTTTCTTGTCCGATTTTTTAATGATACCAAAGATGCAGAGTTTTTTCAATTAAAGTAGTAGTGTATTCGTGCAAATGCGTGAATAACGGCTTGCGTGGGAGCCACCAGAATGATATACTGAACAAGTATGAAAACCACTATATTGCTTTCAGACTAAAAGAGGTGGGTGCTGTGGAAGTTAGCTACAAGAAACTGTGGAAGTTGCTTATAGATAAGGATATGAAGAAAAAAGATCTGCAGCAGCAGGCCGGAGTCAGCTGGTCATCCGTGACAAAGCTCTCAAAGGGAGAGACTGTCAGCATGGAAGTGATGATGAAGGTCTGCAAGGCGCTTAATTGTGATATTGGTGATGTCATGGAATTGATACCGACGCCAGATGATGTAGAGGAGTAAAAATATGCCAGTAAAGAAAAGCAAGGTAATTACAACGGCAAAACCACATACGATAAAAAAATTCGAGTTGATCGAGATGTACATTAAAGCCTGGGCTCAGAAACTCATGCTGAATAATGCGTGCAACGGGCTTATTTTCATTGATTGCATGTGCAATTCCGGCGTTTATAAGGATATAAATGGAAATATTGTTTATGGCACCCCGATTCGTGTAGCCAATGCACTCCTTGACGTTGCGAGGACGTATAGCGATAAGCAGGTCTTTCTGTACTTTAACGATCTAAATACTGCACGGGTTGAAGAATTAAAAAAACATCTTCCGCCTGACGAGCGTAATTTCAAGATAATAACATTGAATGAGGATGCGACGGAGCTTCTTGATACAATAGGGCCGCAACTTAAAGAATCAAGTCATTACCACTACTTCCTACTCTACGATCCGTACAATGCGAATATTGAATGGCGTGTTCTGGTTCCGTTCTTTAGATATTGGGGAGAGGTTATGATCAATCATGCACTGATGGATCCGATTCGCGCTATTACAAGCGCCAAGAGTGCTACGGCAATCGAAAAATATGAGCATACATATTTAGAAGAGTTTGAGAAGCTCCTTCCGTATGGTAGTAATCAGTCTGCATATGAAAAACGTGTCGCAGAAATAATCGATCATATGAAAGGAAACCGGGAATATTATGTTGCATCATTTCCGTTTTACAACAGGAATCGATCTTTAATGTATGATCTCATTCACTGTACAAGCAATATTGAGGGCTTTAAACTGTACAAGAAATGTGCATGGAAGGTGTTTGAAGGGCACTCGTCTCTTAAGAATAAACCAAGCAGATTTATTCAGATGGAGCTTGATTTTAGCAATGGAGCTGGTGTGACAACACCAACAGATGATACCTGCTATGGAATCAATGATATTGCAAAGTATTTACGGAGCGAGTTTGCTGGTAGAAAACATGTCTTTCTGGATGAATTATGGGATGCTCTAGATTATCATCCAATCTTTCCGTCCGAAGGATACCGGAACGAAATAAAGAAGGAATTATGTGATTACTATGATGCACGAACAGAGATGGCGTTCAACCCGAAAACTGGAAAGAGGCAGCAAGCTATTTCGTTTGTGGATTGAGTAATAGATTGTGAGGAATTGATCGCTTTGAAGACGATTACTAGGAAGTCCATGCTATATAAGACAGGTGTGGAGTACGGAGATTACACCATGAATCATGTGCAAGGCTGCGCACACGGGTGTAAATATCCGTGCTACGCATATCTTATGAAGAAGCGTTTCGGACAGATAAAAAGCTATGGTGACTGGCTAGAGCCGAGTCTGGTGTCAAATACATTGCAGCTTCTGGATAAGGAAATCCCGCGGCTTAAAGACGAGATTAAGTCTGTTCAGTTATGCTTTACGACAGATCCATTCATGTATGGCTACGATGAAATTGAAAAAATGAGCCTGGCGGCAATAAAGAAGCTTAACAATGCGGGGATTAAGTGCACAGCACTCACAAAAGGAATCCTGCCAAAGACGCTCAGTGACTTTTCCAAAGAAAACGAATATGGGATCACCCTTATCTCGTTGAATGAAGAATATAGAGAGCAGGAGGAACCTGGGGCTGCGCCTTATGCAGAACGGCTTGCAGCGCTTAGAGCATTACACGATGCAGGCTGCAGGACATGGGTAAGCATAGAACCATATCCGACTCCGAACCTAATAGATCAGGACTTGGGTGAGATCCTTGAGGCTGTGAACTTTACGGATCGGATTATTTTCGGTCGGACGAATTACAATAAAAAGATAAAAGAATACAAGGAACACAAGCATTTTTATAATGAATGCGCGAAGAAGGTCATTGACTTCTGTAAGGACAGAGGCATTGTCTACCATATAAAGAATAAGACGATAACAGAAGAATGAGGTGAGAGAAAGTGGCATTACTACAGGATTTGATCAAGCAGGTCGATGATCCGGAACTCCGTGAGCGGATCCTGATGGAAGTCAATAAGCTGAATAAACAGAAGAAATTCGGTCTCGTTTTTGAGGAACATCTGCCGGAATGTACTCCTCTATATGACGTCAGGATCAAACGTGGCTCAAAAGTTGCGCTCAAAGCAGGCAAAGTTGATGATATTTATCTAGTACGTTCTATTGCAGGGGCAAACGCAATCTGTGAACACAGGCAGAGTCACGAAGTGAAGGAATTCCTTCTTGATGATCTGGTGGCAATAGCTGAATTTGGAGAACCTATTTATCCATACCTGAAACCTATTGATTCAATCTGTAATGCGCCGGATTCTGATTTGTGGCACACACTGATTGAGGCTGACAATTACCATGCACTCCAGCTTCTTGAATATCTTTATGCAGAAAAAGTTGACTGTATCTATATCGATCCACCTTACAATACAGGAGAGTCCGATTGGAAGTACAATGATAATTTTATTGATTCTTCAGACGCATATATGCATAGCAAATGGCTATCATTTATGAAGAAAAGGCTTGATCTAGCAAAAAAATTGTTGAGTCCAAAAGGAACGATAGTAATAAGCATCGGATATCAGGAAATAAATAGGTTGATGATATTGTGTGAAGAAATTTTTAGTGACCGAAATACAACTTGCGTAACAGTGCAAACTTCTGGAGGAAAGCCAAACGGAGGCTTTACTTTTATGCACGAATATCTTGTTTTTATTACAGAAAAGCAATTTCAAGCAAAAAAAATGTCGTTTACAGGTGGTGTGCTCCGCTCTCCATATGAAGGGCTTACGTTAAGCACGTTTTATAAAACAAATAGGCCGAATCAGGCTTATCCTATTTTCATTGATGCGAAGACACACAATATTGTTGGTGTTGGAAAATCTCTTCAAGAACGAATAACAGATGGGTCATATACAGGAGATAAACAAGAATTTAAATATGATTACGATGAAGCACCAGAAGGAACGATTGCTGTTTGGCCTGTAAGTAGTAAAGGCAAGGAGTGCGTTTGGAGACTTATTCCTGAGAGACTGATGCATGACTGGAAAAAAGGTTTTATTAAGGTTACTCAAAACAAATCTTCAAAGAATAGAAATCATTATAGCATACAATATTTGCCTGAAGGGGTAATTAAAAAAATTGAATCAGATCAGCTTATAATCGTTGGGCATGAAAAGGATAGCCCTACCTTGATTCTGGGAAAAAATGCGACAGTTGGCGGGGAAATACCTACAATCTGGTTAGAAAAGAGTTTTTTTACCGTGAAGGGAAGCTCAGTTCTAAAGCGTATATTTTCAGATAATAGATTTCCTTACCCAAAACCGGTTTCGTTTATTAAAGAAATCATACAAGGTATTAGTTCGGAGAATTCTGTAATAGTGGATTTCTTTGCAGGAACTGGGACTACACTGATTGCGACATTACTGTTGAATGCAGAGGATGGTGGGAAAAGACGGTGTATCTGTGTAACAAACAACGAATTATCTAAAGGTGCTGAATCGAGATTAAAAAAACAAGGATGTAACCCAAATGATTCTGAATGGAATAATTTGGGCATCGCCCGCCATGTCACCTGGCCACGTACTGTCTGCAGCATTAAGGGTGTAGACATAAACGGCGATCCTCTGAAAGGAACTTACGGGACATTCCATGAGGCTTATGTCCCGGATGAGAAAAAAGGCATTTATAAAAAGGTCAAAATTGCGGACGACGAGGAATTAGCAAAAATGAATATGTCCGACGGCTTCAAGGCCAATGCTGCCTTCTTCAAGCTGGGCTTCCTGGATAAAAATGCGGTCGCACTCGGCAGGCAGTTCCGGGAGCTGCTTCCGGTACTTTGGATGAAGGCAGACTGCATCGGACCATGCCCGGAACTGAATATCGAGGATCTGCCGGAAATGCTGGTTCTGCCGGAGAATCAGTTCGCAGTGCTGATCAATGAAGCCTACTATGCAGAGTTTGATGATGAGATGCAGAAGCATCCGGAGATTCGGACGATCTATATCATCACGGATTCTGAGCAAGCATACCGGGAGATGATCCGCCCATATGAAGAAAAGGCTTGCTACCAGCTGTATCGTGATTATCTGGATAATTTCCGTATCAACACTGGGAGGTAATGATGAAAGTAGAACTATTTCCTTTTCAAAAAAAGGCATTACAGGATATAAGAATGAAAGCCGCCGAGGCTATGGGAAGCTACCACAGAACTCATTCCCCACAGGTAGTATCATTCACTGCTCCAACCGGGGCTGGAAAGACGATCATCATGGCTGCCTTTATCGAAAGCGTGCTTTTCGGTGATGAGAATTTTGCAGAGCAGCAGAATGCAATATTTGTGTGGCTTTCTGATTCTCCACAACTGAATGAACAGTCCAAGCTGAAACTTGACACCAAGGCAGACAAGATTCGGTTAGCGCAATGTGTGACAGTAGAAGAAGAATCATTTGATAGAGAGACTTTTGAGGATGGACATATCTATTTCCTGAATACTCAAAAGCTGGCGGTGTCATCCAATCTTACTAAGCACGGAGATGGGCGCACTTATACTATTTGGGAGACTATAGCCAATACTGTCAGGAAAAAGAATGATCGCCTGTATTTTATTATAGATGAAGCACATCGTGGTATGCAGGGCCGGGAAGCAAGCAAAGCCACTACAATTATGCAGAAATTCATCAAGGGCAGTGACCGGGATCGTATTGACCCGATGCCTGTAGTAATCGGGATGTCTGCAACCACACAACGCTTTAATAAGCTTGTTGAGAACACTTCTTCTACAATACATAAAGTTGTGGTGACTACGGGCGAAGTGCGCGCATCCGGACTTCTGAAGGACCGGATCATAATCACTTACCCTGAGGAGGATTCAGTTAATAATGACATGGCTATCCTACAGGCGGCTGCAGATGACTGGAAAGAAAAATGGGGACATTGGAAGCAGTATTGCTATGAGCAGCATCATGCGTATGTGAATCCGATTTTTATAATACAAGTGCAGAATGGCTCAGGTAAGAAGGTATCAGATACCGACCTGGATGATTGCCTGGCTAAGGTTGAGGAACGAACCGGTTTTTTGTTTGAACCTGGGCAGGTGGTTCATACCTTTGGTCAGACTGATGCTTCTATTACAGTAAATGGTCTGGAAGTGAAATATGTAGAGCCGTCTCATATCGCTGAAGATAAGAATATCAGGGTGGTGTTCTTTAAGGAAAATCTGTCTACAGGATGGGACTGTCCTAGAGCCGAGACAATGATGTCATTCCGGCATGCAACAGATGCTACATATATTGCCCAGCTTCTTGGAAGAATGATCCGAACGCCTATGCAGATGCATATTGAGGTTGACGAGATATTAAATGACGTTCATCTGTTCCTACCATACTTTAATGAGGTCACAGTAGAAAAAGTTGTGGAAGAACTCCAGAATTCTGAGGGCGGAGAGATCCCAACCGATATTTACGGTGAATCTATAGGAGGTCGGATATTTGAGCCATGGTCGGTAAAAAAACCTCATCGCAAGAAAACAGAAGAGGTGGATCCTAACCAGTATAAGTTTGACTTTGATAGAGGAAAATACATCACGGAAGGAGAACGCTTTCGGAGTGAAGCAAGCCCGGAGACGGATATTAATGTGAGCAAGCTAGGTGCTACTCATCCTGATGGCTCAACAGAACCACAGGGAGAGCAGAAATCGGATACACGGCGAAAAGGAAACACTGGAGCCAAGGTAACGGAAGAGAAGTCGGATTATAATCATGCGGACGAATCTCCTACGGATCAGCAACATACAAATGAACAGGATGCTGCTCCAGAGGAGGATCTCTTTGATCGGGAAGCAGTCATGAAGTTTATAAATGATGCAGGCTTGCTTTCTTACAATGTCAGAGCGTTCAGAATCACTAATTATCTGAACTCACTTTTCAAGTTGTCACATCTGCTTACCATGTCAAAACTGCACAGAGAAGCTATTACAGAAGTCCAGAGTGATATTGCAGAGATGATCCATGAGCACGTGGTTTCACTAAAGGCAGATGGCAAATATGATGATCTCGTACTTCAGGTACAGCAGTTCAAGCTTGCGACGCAGATTTTTGATGCTTTTGGAGAGAGCGTTGATAATTATTCTGTACATGACATGTTCACTACTACGGATACCGATCTAGAGCGACAGTTTCGTGCAGCTGATGCAAAGCTAGGAAATGAAGGAATAGGATTGGTCTATGGAAACAAATATGGTGATCTCGGAGATCCGACCGGATATGAGATTGATGTCATTCTCTTTGTCGCTGATGAAGAGTGTATGAACAGATTACAAGACTATGCACAGGACCGCTTTCATTCCATGAATGACAAGTATAGAAAATATATTGCAACAGTTGAGTCTGAAAGCATTCGTAGGCGATATGATACTATCGTTTCAGACGGAGATTCCGTCAGTAAGCATAACTTTAGATTGCCAGAGACAATTCAAGTTCCTCATGCTGTGGATGGAAAGCCGTATAGGGATCACCTGTTTGTAAATCCAGAGACCGGTGTTGCATCTATTAAACTTAACACATGGGAAGTAGGAGTTATCGAGGAAGAAGAAAAGAGGTCTGACTTTGTCTGCTGGATCCGGAATCCGTCAAGAGGTTCCTGGGCGCTCTGCCTTCCTTATGAAGAGGAGGGCGATATAAAGCCTACCTATCCTGACTTTATTATAGTTCGCAGGGATGATATCCTTGGTTATGTGATCGATATACTAGAACCGCATAATCCGGAATACAAAGATAACCTGGGTAAAGCAAAAGGATTCGCAGAATACGCCCGCCAGAACCCTGGCCTTGGCCGGATACAGATCATCAGGTTGAGCAAAGATGCCTCTGGGAACAATAAGTTCAAACGGCTTGATATGGCAAAGAGTGCAACCCGCAAGAAAGTTCTGGAGTCCATGACCATAGAGGAACTGGATCATATATTCGATACAGATGGATTCTTTGACTAGTTGTAGTAACGGGTGCGTTGGAATACGAGCTAATATCGTTCTTTTAAATTGGTTCAGAATTTCACTATAAAATCGAAAGTCGATAATTGCTAGAAAGGAACATTATATCTAATGAAAACCGACGAAAGACAGCTCACGAAGCTTATGAAGGAAGTAGACAATGGTGCAGCCCAGCTGCCTGACTTCCAGCGCGGCTGGGTGTGGGATGACGGACGCATCTGTGCACTGATATTAAGTGTCATCCATAATTTTCCGGTGGGAGCAGCGATGTTCTTAGAATATGGAAATGAGAGCATTCACTTCAAGCATAAGCCGATCGAAGGTTCACCATCGAGTCCGGACACGCAACCGGATGAGTTAATTCTTGACGGGCAGCAGAGGCTGACATCTTTGTACAATGCTCTCTATAGCAAAAACCCAGTCCATACCAAAACGGAAAAGGGGAAAGCGATCGACCGCTACTATTATCTCAATATCGAGAAGGCACTTGATCCGGGAGCTGATGATGAGGAAATTGTTATTTCTGTTTCCACCAGCAAACAGATCACTTCGGATTTTGGTCGGAAGGTCGATGTGGATCTTTCGAACAGAGATCAGGAATACAAACTGAAAATGTTCCCACTGAATATCATCCTGGATACATCGGAAGAGCAGAGACTGGGTTCGGTGGCGGAAACTGGCAGAATAGCTACTTCGCTTATCATAACTATAAACCAGAAGTGATAAAGGAGTTTACAGAGCTCTTTTCAAAGGTAATCAATCCGACACAGCAGTACCAGATGCCGGTTATACTCTTGGATAAAACCACTCCGAAGGAAGCGGTATGCCAGGTTTTTGAAAACGTCAATACAGGAGGCGTCTCGCTGACTGTATTCGAGCTTGTCACAGCGATCTTTGCTATGGACGACTTTCAGCTCAGGAAGGATTGGGAGGATCGAAAAGAAAAGTACTTTTCCGGAAACCTTCTTTCAAAAGTAACAGCAACGGATTTCTTGACTGCTCTTACGCTGCTTTCTTCCTTTAAGAAGGGTGGGACCGTAAGCTGCAAAAAGAAAGATGTTCTGGCACTTACGCTTCCAGATTACCAGAAGTATGCGGATGATCTGTGTACTGGTTTTACCCTTGCAGAGATGTTGCTCAAAGAAGAACGTATATTCTCAAGTGCTGATTTGCCATACAGCACACAGATGATACCGCTATCCGCCATTTGCACAGTACTGATGGAGGATAATCGGATACGCACGACGACTGTGAAGAACATGGTAAAGCAGTGGTACTGGTGCGGCGTCTTCGGTGAACTGTATGGTTCTGCAAATGAGACAACTGGAAAAAGAGCCTGTAATTGAACCAGAGACAGTCCATATCACATTTACCGTTGCGGAGTGTGGGGAATTTCATAATATGGGTGAATACCATGAGGGCATTGAAACGATAGAGGAAGCTATGAAACTTTACAATGCCATTGATCCTTCCCGTATGCATGGGATTCCTTCTATTGGTGTAAATATGCACATCGAGGGGACTGAAGAATGGGAAGATGAGCAGGCAGACATTGTAAGCGGCAAGAGAATTGATGTGGATTTCCTGAATTATACACCGGAGCTTCGTGATACACCAAAGGTGCAGGACGCAATTAAAAAGCTGATTGCGGCATATCCGGAGAAAGATGTGATTGATATGGAGACAAAAGAGCAGAAGATACAGACACTTGCGGCAGAGCTTGACCAGTTATCCTATGACAGTAAGGCAGATATACGGATTGTGTTGACAAGCTTATTTTTAAGGTCATAAATGCACCGACCAAGAGAATGAAAATTGAATATGTCTAAGGCAAATTACAAAGCCGCTTATTCTTATTGATTTTAAGAGTAGGCGGCTTTTTTGCGTTCTCTGGTACTG
>ERZ779898.971-NODE-971-length-10859-cov-3.137727_pt1 | contig 10859 bp, 10 predicted proteins | sample MGYA00511902_ERZ779898 | MGnify/ENA primary metagenome ERZ779898 (study PRJEB29588, sample SAMEA2144588) | human gut metagenome | biome: human gut; feature: human-associated habitat; material: faeces | place: Denmark | collected 2008/2010 ...
GCTTTCGAAACTCAAGTTGCAGCACGGAGTTTCGCCGATCGAGAACCCGTCTATAATCAAAAAATCCCGCAGAGACATCGCGCGCATGCTGACAATTCTGCGTCAAAAGAACGCCAAATAAGGAACAACTATGGAAAGAAATCTTAGAAAAGAGCGTATTGGGGTGGTTGTCAGCAACAAAATGGAGAAAACCATCGTGGTTGCAGTGGCCCGTAAGGTAAAGCATCCGATCTACGGCAAGTTCGTGAACAAGACGACGAAGTTCGTTGCCGAGTGCCTGGACGAAACCTGCAAGGAAGGCGATACCGTACGTATCATGGAGACCCGCCCGTTGAGCACGACGAAGCGTTGGAGATTAGTACAAATCATTGAAAGAGCGAAGTAGTTATGATACAACAAGAAAGTAGACTCACAGTAGCTGATAACAGCGGTGCAAAGGAAGTGCTTTGTATCCGTGTGCTTGGCGGCACGAAGCGTCGCTACGCGTCGATCGGCGATAAAATCGTAGTGGCTGTCAAGAGCGCTTCTCCTTCGGGCGATGTCAAGAAGGGTGCTGTATCGAAGGCAGTCGTAGTTAGAACGACCAAGGAGATCAGACGTGCCAACGGATCGTACATCCGTTTCGACGATAACGCCGTCCAACCAAGGTCTTTTAAATAATCCAGTTTTCCAATGATTTCTTCTAAGTCTCCGATCCCGTCTCCATTACTGTCTGCAAAACTCTTCGGTCAGATCTGGTATGCAACTTTTCCCATCCACCATTTCTTTTCCATACGTTCCTCCCAAGGACAGCAACCAGTGCTGCCCCTGCAATTTTTATTTTACGTTATAGCGGTAAACTCTTGCCTCATACGGGCGGAGCACTGCCTCTAAATTTCCCACATGGTTACTGATAAGTATCTGTGCATCTGCCGGAATCTGTGCCATCACCGCTGCCGGAATGACCACATCTTTGTCGGTAAAATTACACAGAACCATAAGCTGTTCGTTGTTCCATGTCCTTGTGTAGATAAACAGTTCTTCATTCTGCGGCTCTAACAGTTCGTATTCTCCGTACACGATAATATCGTTTTCATGGCGCAGACGGATCAGCTCTTTATAATAAGAAAATACCGAATCCGGATCGGTTGTCTGCTGCTTTGCATTGACCGTTTTGTAATTGCTGTTTACTTTGATCCACGGTGTTCCTGTGGTAAAACCAGCATTTGCACTGTCATCCCACTGCATCGGTGTGCGGGCATTGTCGCGGCTGATGCGCTTTAAATATCCCATCATTTCTTCATGTGAAACACCGCAGGTTTCTGTCAGTTCTTTATAAGCATTGAGACTTTCAATATCCCGGTAATCCTCGAGTTTATCAAAATATGCATTGCACATGCCAAGTTCCTCACCCTGATATACATAAGGCGTTCCCTGCATCATATGCAGGCAAGTAGCAAGCATCTTTGCGGAAATCTCACGGTATTCGGCACTGTCATTTCCAAACCAGGATACCGAACGCGGCTGGTCATGATTTGCCAGAAATAAACTGTTCCATGCCTTTCCCTCCAGCCCAGTCTGCCATTTTGAAAGAATCTTTTTCCATACTGGCAGTGACATTTTGTGGCTGTCCCACTTTCCAAAACGATTGTTTCCTTCCGGTCCGCTTCCCACATGCTCAAACTGAAAGACCATATTTAACTCGCTGCCATCTGCACTGGCATACTTCTTTGCCTCCTCTAATGTGACACCGGAAGCCTCTCCAACCGTGATCAGGTTATAGTGGGAAAGTACTTTTTTATTCATTTCTTTTAAATACTCATGCACATGCGGACCGTTCGCACAACCGCTGTCTGCGTATCCGGTTTCTCCCGGAATTCCATCCGGCAGTCCTTCCGGTTTGGAAATCAGGCTGATCACGTCCATACGGAATCCATCAATGCCTTTTTCACACCACCAGTTCATCATCTCAAATACCCGGTCCCGCACTTTTGGATTGTCCCAGTTGAGATCCGGCTGTTTTTTCGAAAACAGATGCAGGAAATACATATCCGTCTGTGGATCATATTTCCATGCCGAACCACTGAAACAGGACCCCCAGTTATTCGGCTCTTTTCCGTCTTTTCCTTTTCTCCAGATATAAAAATCGCGGTATGGATTATCCACGCTCTTTCTACTTTCCACAAACCATGCATGCTCATCGGATGTATGATTGACAACCAGATCCATCATAATCTTAATTCCCAGCTCATGTGCCCGTGCAAGCATCCTGTCATAATCTTCCATGGTTCCGAATTCTTCCATGATTGCCTGATAATCGCTGATATCATATCCATTGTCATCATTCGGTGACTGATAAACCGGGGACAGCCAGATCACATCAATTCCAAGTTCTTTGAGGTACTCTAATTTTTCTGTAATACCATTGAGATCCCCGATGCCGTCTCCATTTGAATCCATAAAACTCCGCGGATAAATCTGATATACAACCGCTTCTTTCCACCATGCCTTATTCAATACCGTATCCTCCTTGCCTCTCTCATATTTGAATACCTGCATTATACGGCATTTTCGCAGAATTTTCTTTCACATTACTGCGCAAAAATAAAACAATTCTGCCCTCATTTCTACGCTTAGATTATTTTTGTTTCCTCCAGCTGTTCGGTAAACGCTTCGTTCATCCGGATAATCGGTTTACGAAGTACAAGTCCCATAAAAAGTGCAATCACCAGGAAGATGCCCAGTTTTGCCAGATCTATCCAGTAATCGTTCCCATAACAGCCTCCAACCGATTCCCTCAGGGCTGCCATACTGTGCGTAAACGGCAGAAGCGGATACACAGCCCGGAAAAATTTCGGAGCACATTCAATCGGGAAAGTTCCACCGGTTCCCGCAACCTGCATAACAAGTAAAACCACACTGCCTGCTTTTCCGATATCTCCAAATGAAACCGTCAGCGTATAACTGATCGTGACATAGACTATACTTGAAAACCAGCACCCAAATAAAAACAGAAACGTATGCTCACACTGAATCCCAAGATAATACAGATCTCCCAGTGCAATCAGCGTACTCTGCAACAGACCAAGGATCAGAAATATGATCCAGCGTCCAAGATAAATTTCATGAATTTTGACCTTTTTCAGTCCCATCTTTTTTATGCTTTCCTCGGAAACGGTCACTTTTAACATTGCAACCAGCACGATTCCGCCGATCCAGATAGAAAGTGTCGAATAAAACGGTGCCATGGAAGAACCATAATTATCAATCGGATAAATTTTCTTCGTATTCAGTTCCACCGGTGCCGACAGGAAAGCACTGACCCCGGACTTATTATCATAGATCATATGTTCCAGATCCGCATAATCCCCGTTGTCTTTTGCTTTCGTGAGCTTATCCGTAATCTTTTTTAATTTATTTGCAGATTTGCGTAAAAGTTTACCGGAATCATCCAGACAGGTCTGTATTTCTGACAGATCCGATCCTGCGGTGTCCGTTAACGTGTAAACACCCTTTGCACTTGCATTGATCTGTTTCGTCAGACCTGTAAGATCTGCAGAGGTATCTTTGACCGAATCTGCAAGTTTCTGCAAAGTTCCTTTTACATCATTTTCATATTCTTTGCTGATCTGCTGCAGACGTTTCTGATTTTCTTTTACAAGGGCATCCAAAGCTTTCTTGTCAGAAATCAGACCTGTAGTGGACTTCTTCATGGAAGCCGCAGTATCGGTCAGATCATCCCGCAGTTCTTCCTGTTTTTCAATAGAACGGTTGATCTTTTCAATCATAGGCCCTATTGAAGAATCGGTTTCCGGATGTTTTTCCGAAAGCCTGATCAGATTATCCCGGAGTGTTGTAAATGACTTGATGTTTTTATCCACCGTCTTTGCTGCTTTTACAAGGGTATCCACCGTATCCTCACTGCCATTTATTCCATCTTCCACCGTCTGATCCAAAAGCAGGTTCATTTCAGAATATACCTTTTGGCCTGCTTTCAGTGCTTTGCCCACGCTCTCGGTCGCACTGCTTATTGTCGTTTTCATATCGGTAAACGTCTTTTTGGAATTTTCCAGAATCTGTTTTCCATCCGCAGACTCTGTTTTCAGTTCTTTCAGAAAATCAGAAGACGCATTCAGCAGGGACTGGGCAGAAGACGTAATCCCCGAAAAAGTTTCCAGCGTGGACGCAGTCATATCCATGTCATCCGATGCATCCCCAAGATTGTGGATCAGATTATCCACCAGCCGGTCTGCTCCGTTTGCCTCAGCCATATTAGAGACCGACTGAAACACCGTCATTGCCGTGTCGGATATTGTCTTTATAAATACCTGATTCACCTGTTTCTGGATCGCGGTTGCACCCTTGTCGGTCACTTTTGGTGCAATCGCATTTTCCTTGGCGTTGGAATAGTAAATAATTTCCGGCTTTTGAATCTGATCGGAAAACAGACTCATCATCTGGGTACTGAATTTCTCCGGAACAACAATCGCCGCATAATATTGTCCGGATTTTACCCCCTCCATTGCCTTTTCTTTGCTGGTAAATACCCAGTCCATCTGTGTATTTTCCCTTAGTGCGGAAATCACCTGTTCCCCTACATTAATCTCAAGGGGAATCAGACTTCCGGTATATCCCTCATCCACACTTGCCACCGCGACCTTTAAATTTCCCGTATTGTTATACGGGTCCCAGCTTGCCGCAATATTAAACCATGCATACAGACACGGAACGACAAGGACACCGATGACAACAATCATTGCGATTACATTTTTGCGAATCCGTTTCACGTCGTCGATGAAAATTTTCAGAATGTTTTTCATTTGCTGTTCTCCTCCTTCAAAATTTTCATCAGTTCCTCAGAACTCATCTCTCCCAAAACAGATTTCTTTTTCATCTCTTCATGCAGATATTCCACAATCAGCAGATACAGAATCAGTGCAAGTAAAGAAACGATCCACAAAATCAGATAGACCAGTTTGGATTCCAGGCTAAACATCAAAATCAGAAATACGAGTGGTATAACCATCATACAGATAAATCCGGAGCGTACCATAACCGGATAATATTTTTCAAACGCGAGTGTTTTCTCTGTTAATTTCTTTCTCCACGCATCATCTTTCATAATCACCTGCATAATCCGCTGCAGCTGTGGATTATCCCTGCCTTTGGAATCCGTCTCACAGATCATCAGATCGGTTTCTGCAAGTCTGACATCAAACAGATGATTCAGATTCATCAGAAGCGGACGGAGTACAAGCCCGATAAACAATGCGACCAGTAAAAATACCAGCAGTTTTCCCAGGCTGCTTCTATAAGTATGATGATAGTATCCGGCAATACATTCCCGCATTGCGCTGATCGAATAAGAAAACGGAAGCAGCGGATGCAGTTTCTGGAAAAATTCCGGCATCATTTCAATCGGATACGTTCCGGAAGAACCCGGAATCTGTAAAATTACCAGAAGAACCGCCAGTGCTTTTCCCATGTGTTTAAACGTCGATGCCAGTGCAAAGATCAGATTCACATAAACAAAGGAAGTTAACATTCCGGCAAAAATAAATTTTACCGGATGCAGACACTGTACTTTCAGCAGAATAATATCTCCCGCACATACGATAGCTCCCTGAATCAGTCCTATGATAAGAAACAGCAGAATACGCCCGAAATACGCACTTGTCGGTGTAAAATCCGGCACTTCTTTGTCCCGGTCTACTTCCTGTTTTAAAATAGAAACCAGTATCAGTCCACCTACCCAGAGTGCCAGGTTTGTATAAAACGGGGTCATTCCTGTTCCGTAATTTTCCACTTCATACAGGACATCCGTCTTTATGTTTACCGGAGAAGACATAAAATTGGAAATATCTTTGGCATCAATCTTTTCCAGTGACAGGATATTCTGATACATATCCGAATTCTGCAGTGTCTGCAGATCCGTGACCGTTTTCTGCAGTTTCTGATCCACCTGTCCCATGACACTGCCCGTCTGTGTAAATACTTTGGAGCTGCTGTGCAATGCAGATTTTAACTGATCCAGCAGATCTCTCATCTGTTTTGTCATGGATGTTATGCTATGTAAGGTTGTTGACAGATCTCCGCTTATATCTGCCAGACCTTCCAGTGACTGATCCAGCTGCGGGTAAATATTTTTGCTGAAATCAATCCGGCTGTCCTGAAAACTCTCACGGTTATCCTCTGCAAGCGTTTCCAGTGAACTTCTCGTATCTTTGGAATTCTTTAACACTTTCCGCATACTGGTATTTGCACTTTTCAATGAATTTACCAGTTTCTGCGCAGAAACGCTCTGCGTCTGCAGCTGTGAAATTTTCTGTCCGACAGATGCTGATAACTGTGTATCTTTTCCAAGATTCTGATTTAACTTTTCCAGATCTTTGAGAAGCTGGGCATTTTTCTCATTGATCCGGGTGATCGTATCGAGACTGTCCCCAACCGCAAGATTTGCCTTATCTGCCTTCATCTCAAACTTATTCAGACTCTTAGAAGCCGAGGACGAAACTTCATCCAGAAAAACTTCCCCGCCGGTCAGCCCATTGGAGAATTGTTTATAAAATTTTCCAAGTGCCGTCTGACTTTTTTCCAGCAATGCAGAAGTTTCTTTTAAAGAAGAAGAGCTGTCCTTTGCTGCCTCATCCACCTGATCTAAAGACTCCTTGATTTCTTTGATCTGTGCATCGGATTTATCTACTTTTTTCTGGAATTCTTTTACCAGCTTCTGATAATCCGTTAAATTATTCTGAACTTCGGTAATGGCAGATGTCAGTTCCGACTGTGTATCGTCCAGTCCTCTGGTAATACTGTCTGCGGAAGACTTTACAATTTCTGATACTGCCGAAGATGCCGTGGCGGAAAATGTGTCGTTGATCTGCTGTTGCACCGTTGTCGCACCGGTATCCGTAATCTTCGGTGCAATGGCATTTTTCTTTTCATTGACATAATAGTCCAGCTTCGGGCGTTTCAGGTCTCCGGAGAGAATACTTACCAGGGAACTGCTGAAATTCTCCGGAATGACGATTGCCGCATAGTAATCTCCTGCCTGAACACCTTCTTTTGCTTTCTCTTCACTGACAAACTGCCAGCCCAGCGACTTGTTTTCTTTCAGTTTTTCAACAATCGAATCGCCTGCATTCATCGTGATCACGTCGGTTTTGGTCCCTGTATCGCAATTGGCAATTGCCACCCTGATTCCCGAAGTATTTGCATACGGATCCATGTTTGCGGCAATATTAAACCATGCATACAAAGACGGCAGGAGACATACGCCGATCATAACCAGTGTCGCGGCACGGTTTTTTAACAGACGTCGCACATCCCTGCGGAAAATCTGAAATGCTGTCTTCATTCATTACCTCTTTCTATTCTCAGTTTCTTAATGAAAAAAGGAAAATGGCTTTTTCAGCCATTCCCCTTTTTTATTATAAAGAGTTCTATATGAATGTTCAACCGAAACTTGAAAATTATAATTTATGTTTTTGGGGTTTCCATTGTATTTTCTTCTGATTTCTCATATAATATAAGTACCGAATTATGAGAAATGGAGCCATCCCGGTATATCACCCAGGGATGGCTCTTCTGTTTTCATTGATACCTGTTCACTCCTTGAGAATCGTTTGCATGGTGCACAATCAGCTGGGCGAACAAATGATCAAAAATGACCGGATTTTGCTGCATACCTTACGGCAATCAGACTTCCAACCGGTGGTATCTTCGTTTTCCCACAGCCATCAAGCAGACCGCAGCCGTTCCACTGCAGAATAACACGGCAAATTCATTCCCTGCAAACGACAGGAGCAGATCATTTTCCATAAACCAGCCTCCGCTGGTTGCATACAGTACTGTGGGATTAAATAATTCCCGGATAAGATCCCACACATTTCCCATCTGTACATAGGCAAGCAGATATGCCCCCATAAAAAGAAGACCCAATACCGCAAACGAAAAATAACTGTTCTGTAAAAACAACTGCACTGCGGCAGTAAAAGCCGCAACGATCCCAAGCAGTCCCACAAGCACCACCAGCGCAAGCAAAAGATAACGCCACTGCTCCAGCCACCAGAACGTGACAAACGGATACATCATCTGCAGCCGCGGCTCTGCAACCATACATGCCGCCACCGGAACATGCCACAGGTTCTGAAACGGAACCGCTGCAAAAAATACCAAGAGGGTAAACACTGTAAGCAGTCCTGCATAAAACAGCCCGCACAACGTTCCTGCAAGCATTTTCTTTTCCATCATTTTCTTTCCGGTGGTGGTCGCTAAAACCAGATCCTGCGTCTTATATATCCTCTCATAATCCATCAGATACAGCATCGAAAGAATCATCAGAACCGCGGTCTGCAAAATCAGCTTCTTCCACAGTTTTCCATACAAAGTGGAGTGCAGTTTATACCAACTTCCCGGATAAAAGGCATACGTGCCTTCCCCTGTTTTTCTGATCTGTTCCACCCGCTTCTGCAACCTGTCATAATTGCGCACAATCCACATTCCCCAGGCTCCTTGCGGTTCATATCCACTCTTTTTTTCTTTCTGTTCCAGAATCTTACGCATATCCAGTGTATCATACATTCCGCCATAGGTCTTTTTATAGTCCGCATAGGCACTTTCATACTCCGGGCTTGCCGTCTCCTCATCCGTCACAGCCACATGCATCTGCCGCAGTTCCTTTCTCATGCCGGCATTTCCCACATAGGTATAGATACTCAAAAACTGAAACAGCCCGAATGTGATACAGACAATCCACAGAAACGGATGCCGCAGACATTTTCCACACTCTTTTTGCAAAAGGCGCATTCTTTCTCTCCTTTACACTCATCTATCGTCAGAGATCTCTGTAATGATCCCTGTGCATTTTCCACCACAGCACGCACGCGCATGCCAAAATCCACCCCAGAATCCAAAGCTCTTCTGAATAAGGCAGGCTATTTTCATCCATCGGCTTCTGAAACAGATGTACAAAAATGTGTGTCAGCAAAAAGCCAATTCCTGCGCATGCCGGAATGGCAAATGCAATTCCCGCAATGTAATTGCCTGCCGTTCTTCAGATCAGGTAAATCAAAACAACCGCAGCCAGCACAAACACAAACACCAGCAGCATGTAAAGCAGCATATAGAAACCAAATGGCAGATTTTTACACCACAACTGCAGTCCCGTATCGTCGATACAATCGCCTTTCCAGAATACCGCCAGTCCTTTTATGACATAAACCAGTACATAAATATCAAATTGTACGATTCCCACAAAACCGCAGCAGCCCACAAGTGCCTGAAACTGTCTGTCAAAAAGTTTCCGCCCGGTAGCAGTCGTTGCATACAACGGCAGCACATGACATAACCGTTCCCGTACCAGATACGGCAGTGCAAGGATTGCAAAACAAATCAGAAGCAGAATTCCCATCATTCTCATATCTTTTTCTACAATATAAAAAATTCCACCCGGCATTAGAGAGATACTGTCTCCATTCTGTAAATTTTTGTATTCATCCAGCCGATCGAGCACCTGAAGTTCAAAAAACAGTTTTGACCCTTTTGAATCCTCAAAGACCAGACGCGACAGTTCCTGATCGATTTTCTTTTCCTCATCGGTTAAAGTATCCTTATCAAAAAATGTTTCCTGTGTCTTCGAAAATTCCTGATAATTCGTAATTTTTGCATCTGCAAGAACCTGATCCGCCGCAATGATCCGGGTGTATGCCTCTTCCAGTTCTTTTCTTTTTTCATCCAGCTTCGACCAGTCCTCACGCGGCAGCGAAGTTCCCCAGCTTTCGATCAGTTCGGCGTAAAACGGCATATCATACGGTGAATCTGTTGTCTGCCCTCCCGCCGGATAAATCGTCACTTCTAAAAACAAATGATAAAACAGCACCGTAAATACTGCTATAACAAGCAATACCCGGATATCCATGATTTTTTTACATTCTTTTATCAATATTTTCATGCCGGTTCCTCCTGATAAGTAACCAGAAATACATCTTCCAGATTCGGCGTACAATTCCTGCTGCCTTCCTCCGGCTTGCTGCTGTAATAACGCACCTGCATATGTTCCTGCTCCTGCCGCACAGAAAGAATCAGATGCGTGTCTTGAAATGCATCAAACGCACGGTCTTCCATCACGCACTCATACACCTTTCCATCAAGCGTTTTACAAATATTGGAAACCGTGTCCATCCGGTATAGTTTACGTTCTTTTAACAGAATCACCTGATTGGCATTCGACTCAATATCCGACACAATATGCGTGGAAAGAATGACGATCCGGTCCTTTGACAACGTTGACAGGATATTGCGGAAGCGCGCCCGCTCTTTTGGATCAAGTCCCGCAGTCGGTTCATCCAGTATCAGAATTTTCGGATCATTTAACATTGCCTGTGCAATTCCCACCCGCTGGATCATTCCTCCGGAAAATTTTTTCATTTTTTTGTCTGCCACATCAGAAAGTCCGACCAGTTCAAGCAGTTGTTCTATCTTTTCTTTTGCGGTCTGCTTTGGCATATTTTTAAGTGCTGCCAGATAATCCAGATACTGCACGGGTGTGTTGTTTTTGTAATATCCAAACTGCTGCGGCAGATATCCCAGCAGATCCCGGTATTTTTCCCCGAGTTTTGCAACAGGAATCCCATCCCATAAAATTTCTCCCTGTGTAGGAACCAGCAGGGTTGCAATCATTTTTATGAGAGTTGTCTTTCCCGCACCGTTTGGGGCAAGCATTCCGTAAAGCCCATTCTCCATCTCAAGACTGATGTCTTCCACCGCCGGAAATTTTCCGTAACTTTTGCTAACATGCGAAAGAGTAAGCATCTTTTTTCTCCACCTTTCCTATTGATACGAACAAAAGACAAAAGCTTGCGGCAGTGACCCCGCCGTGC
>ERZ779898.976-NODE-976-length-10824-cov-2.513325_pt1 | contig 10824 bp, 5 predicted proteins | sample MGYA00511902_ERZ779898 | MGnify/ENA primary metagenome ERZ779898 (study PRJEB29588, sample SAMEA2144588) | human gut metagenome | biome: human gut; feature: human-associated habitat; material: faeces | place: Denmark | collected 2008/2010 ...
AAGCAAAGCCGAGAACCGAAAGACGCATACGTACTCGCAGCCGCGTAAGACGCATTCGCAGACACGAACCCCGCAATCGCACCATAATTCGCAGAACCGCCGAACAAAACGCCACGTTCTGCCACACCGCTTGCCGGAATGTTGGTATAGAAGTAATCACAAAAGTAAGTTGTTGAACCCGCGCCGACTTCAAGCGGCATGATTTCGCCATCCTCACCAAGAATCAACTTCTTTACATATCCCTCTTTTCGGGGCAAGTTGCCGCGCAACTCATAGTTCAACGTGCCGGAACTTGTGAATGCCGCCGGGTCGTCACAAACGTAAAATTCGGAAAGTCCGCCATCGGCTTCACTCTGAATAAGACATTTGCAACCGTCCGTCCACTTCCAAATATGCCCGAATGGGTTTTCAACACCCCGGTAAGACGGCACTTGTACGACCTTACGTGTTACGGGTGTAAAATAGGTTGTGTTTGTCAATGCCGTTCCTGCTACTGCATCTGCTTTGCAAGTGTATAGCAATTCACCTTGTGACACGTATTGCCCGGCGGTGTATGCGGTCGCGGCACTATATTCACCCTTATAGTTGGCTTCACCGCTTGCGTCATACTCAAACGGCATGGTAAATTCAACATACCCGGATTTGTTGCCAAGGCTGTTTGTTACACCACAAGGCACGAACGGATAATTGCCATTGAAGTTTGACCACCTCGTCCAATCCAAGGTTGTCACACCCGAACCCAAGCCGCCTTGATGGTAGCCATCTTCCGTCAATTCGGCATTGAATGCCTCTTGCGAATTGAATGTGCAATACTCAACAGCAAAAAGCCACCACAACTTTTTGTGCGTCTGATACAAGTTGCAATTCCATTCCGTTGAACCATGCTTTCTTGCATACGTGCGGAAATTGGTCAATGAAATAACCGTTGCGGGCAATCCAAGTTGTGACCTATAAGTTCCGTCACGGTCGGCATTGTTGTTGCCGCCCCTGTAATCCGCATCCTTGTTCACGACCGCGCACAATGTTTGCGTTGAACGCTGAACGGTCGCTTCAACCGCCGAAACATAGTCCTTGCGCCAAAGTTTGAAGCCGGGCAAAGGTTCGGTGGACTGCAAGTGGCGGCTTTTGTCGCCGTCCGTTTCAAAACGCACATACATATCGGGCAATTCATCCATGTATTGCCCATCAGCCCCTGTAAGGTTTGCAGCCGCCCCCGTGTCGCGCTTTGTCGAATCATTGGCGTGCAAGTAATAGTTTACTTCGCCATTGTCTTTCAAGATGCAACGCCGGATAAGGCTTTGCAACGGCAATTCCTTGTGAAGTTCCATCTTGCCGACCCGTGTCGGGTGCGGGTTTGACACCGTGGCATCCCATTCAATGCCGTAATAATAATCATAAGCGAATGTCGGCTTTGTGCTGCCGACCCCAATAATCAAGCCCATATCAATAACCCCATTTTAAGTTAGTACCTGACAATGAAGTTTGTTTCACCGTCTTTATTATTTCGGGATTCCACCCACAATCAAACTGTGTTTCGATAAAATCCCCATCATCCATTCCGGCAAGCTGCACCGATAATTTCACGGGTTGCGTGCCGTCATTTTTGATGTTGAAGCATTGACCATCCGGCAAGCTGAAATCAGCATTGTTAAGATTGTCGATTGCTCCCATCTTTCCGATTTGTGCGGACACCGTTTCGCCGCTCCTTGTTTCACTCATAATCAAAAAGTTTTGTTTGCAAATTTAACTTCTTATTGTTTTACTATAAAACATTGTGGATAACACAAGCACAACTTCTTACCCGGTAAAGTCTGTTGTGTTCACAATCATAAATGAAAATGCCGAATCATTGGCACTCGAATCGTCACCCGTATAAACGTCAAAATAAGACGCATTCTTGGCATAAACGCCCGCATATCTGCCGACCGAACCTTGGCTTGTCGCATCACAAGTAAGGAATACCAAGTAATTGTTCACGCTTGAAAAGCCCGGATTTATCCGAATCCTGTAATGCCCTGTGCCAACCCTCGAAGTCGTGACCGTTGCCGTGTCATAGCGGTGCAACTTAATCAATCCGCCCGATTGATTGACCATCCCCATATAAGACACCTTAAATGGCAATCCACGCATATTGGTTGCCTTTGTGTAAAAACGGCGCAAAATAATCCACCCATAAAATTTGGAATCATCCCCAAGTCCTATCATTTCGACCGCTTCATAAGGCAAAATTGTTAATGTGTTGTACGTTCTGCCATTCTCATAAAAATACTTTCCGCTTGGTGCTCTATTGCTTACAATTTGCCCAACGGGTGTTTGCCCATTGAAGTAATCATTCATAATGATTGCACGGAAACCGCTATATTCCATAGTGAACGGTATTTGGAATGCCGTATTCCAACCGCTGCTTGTTCCCGTAATGACAACATTATTGTTGTTTTGCAATCCCAATGTGGACACTATTATGTCGCCGCCGGCTGACCCGCCAAGTTTGAAATAACCGTTCTTGAAAGCATTGGCAATGCTTCCGTTGATAACCACGTTATCCAAATAGGCGTTGTTTATTGTGCCTTTGTTAATGTATGCTTCACCTTTGACGGTCGCTTTTTCCATCACAACCGACCCATCTTGCATAACCCGATACGGGGCATAAGACCGATTTTCAAATGATGTTCCAGCCCAAAAGCGCACGGAACTTGCCGCCGTTCCTTGCCCTGTCATACCCGCAAGAATTGTTGATGTGCTTCCGGCGACTTGAATTGTGCCGGACGTTACCAAACCGCCATCAATGACCGTTTTTGTATTGTCATAAGATACCGCCTTGACCCAATCCGTTGCAATGTAAGAACCGCTTGTTCGCTTGACTGCACACCGCTTCAAATCCGTTCCATTGACCCACAAATCACCAATATCATAAGGTGGATAAGGGGTTGAAACGAACACACGCCGTTTGCCGTCTGCCGTGTCTTGGGCTTTGCTTGCCGTATTGTAGGCATCAATGGCGGTCTTATCGACAATATCCACCCAAGTATAAGAACTTGAATATCGCTTCAATTTCTGTGTACTTGAATTGTACCACATATCCCCAACGTGCTTTGCCCTGACTGCCACCGCCCATCCATTTGCCGGGTCGGTTGTCTGAAACCACGTTTCAATCTTGCCGTCAATCTGTGTGGTCAGGTCTGCAATATCATCCGAATATGTGCCATTGATAAAGTTGTTCAATGCCGTGTTATCGGTGTATTTGCTTGCCTTTTGCCAATCACTTGACGAATAATTGCCGGACAACCTTGTTCTAATGCAACGCATAATATCCCCGGTTGCACCTTGAACCCACAAATCGCCGACTTCATAAGGGGTGTAAGGTGTTGCCGTAAATATGCGGTTCTTTTCCTTTGCAAGCGAAAGCGCATCATTTGCAAGTGCAATCGCCTGTGCCACTTCCGCATCCGACAATTCCGACCACTTGTAAACGCCATTTTCCTTGACAAAACGGAATACCGCCCCCGTTGCGGTATTATAGAACAAATCGCCCAAATGGTTGTCTTTCAATTGGGTTGTAGTCCACTCGCTTGCCGGGGCATTGTTCAATGTCGGGTCGTATGTTTCAAAGAATTGTTCAATCTGTCCGTCAAGCTGTGCTTGTATTTCGGCAAGCAACCCCGGCAAGGTGTTGTTGATGAAATTCTTGCTTTCAAGGGCTTCATTTCCCAATTCTTCAAGCGTCTTTTCCTGACCGTTTGAAGTGAACACAATGCGACCGCCGATTTCGGAATTATCCAAGTCAAAATATGTCGTGCCATCCGCCGATTCAATGCGCCCGGTCTTAATGAAGCGACCGTTTATCATTGAAAAACCATAAGTCAAGGACAAGGAACGAACTTTCAATTCCGGGTCAATGCTCGAAATTGTACCGACAAGAAAATGATAATAACTGGCATCTTGTTCAACCTTGATTTGTGAGGTCGAAAATATGAATGTTCCGGCATCACCATTCTTGGCGCATTTTGCATATAGAAAATATGCTTGGTTGTTCGATAATGTCACCGTGCCATCAGCCATGACCCAAGACACCGCCGTTTCTTCGTTGATGGTGTAATGGGTCAAGACACCGCCTTGCCATTTCACGACATTGGAATTGCCGCCATAATTCGGTTGAAATACCGTGTTCGTCAATCCGAATTGCATTGACTTTGCGCCGACCGACAATGCCAGCGTGTCAATAGATAAAGGCTTTATCTTGTCGCTGTAATAATCGCCGTCAGGGTCAAACACCATATTCAACAATTCGCGGCTTGTGCGCCAATTAGCCCGCGCCCTTGCCGGGTCTTTTAGGTTGTTGATGGTGATAACCTTGTCAATATCTATAAGGTCGGAAATCACCCTATTTGTCACACTTGTTTTAACCGTGTCCGAAATGGTAAGGTTGTATTCGTAAGGGTCAAGGATGTTCCTTTCAAGGGATTGAATGCGCACGGATTTATCAACGTCAATGTCATTATCCACAATATGCAAGTAATCGCCCGGTTGGAATACGTTTGTCACCGTTTCATCACTTCCGACAAGATTTTGCAACCATGCTTTTGTAACGTTCAACCCATATTGCACCTTTGGTTGGCAATTTTGGTCATAATACTTGTTGCCCGTTTCTTCCAATTCTTCTTCCGCCGCTTGCTCAATGCTTGACGGATAGGCAATATCAAGTATCTTGTATTCGTCACCCACTCCGATTTGGAAAGCCAATGATGTTTCGGACGGAAAGACATTGCCCCGGTCGTCTGTTTGCTTTACCAACGTAAAGGTATGTGTCGCATGGTCATAACTGTGAATTTCAAATTCATATCCTGCAAGATTGCCCGTGTTGAAGTGTACTTTTGCGGCAACGCCATCAATAAGATACTTTGTTGTCACCCCATCCGCTTCCTTTTCATTGAGGTTGAAAGGAAAGTCCGTGTCAATGAATTGCAGCACGTTGCCGGACACAATGGATTCCACCGTACCCGTAAAGGACGGCTTAATATCATCAAAATTCTTGCGCCCCTCGAAAATACCGTATTTCGCCACCATTTCGGCTTTCTCGATATAGGATTGCCCCTTGGTCTTACCCGGCAAGCAAAGGCGGTCGGCACGGTATTTTGAAGTAATGTTTTCCGTGCTGCCATACACTTTTAGCCGGGTGACAATGTTTGCAGACGATACATTTTCCCTTGTCAGCTCATACAAACCACGCCCCCTGCCATATTGGAATGTATATGGCAAGGTCTGACCGACCTTTTCATAAAGGTTGATTGTATAGACCCCATTTGATTGCTCAATCCCAAATTCAACATTGAAATTGGATTCACCGCAAAGATTTTGCAACACGGACAAGCAATTGTCCGATTCTCCAAATGTCAATGTCTTGTCGCCTGCCGTTTCGGGGCATACGCCAAGCACCCATTTACCCGGAAAGACACGGTTTGCGTTTGCAACAAGGACGGTCATAAAACGGTGCAAGTCGCCCGTAAGGGTGTCGCCCTGCACATCCTGCAATTCATTTGTGGTCGTGTCAATGGTCACATCGTATGTCACCCGGAAAAGGTCATATTGTATGCCCTCAAATTCCAAGTCATATTGAAATTCGTGCATACCTGTTTTCTTGACCTTTGGCAATCGGTTCAATTTGTAGTCACGCCCGAATATGGTTATCTTATCGCCAATGCCGTATGTTTGCGGAAATGGCGACACAACGGTTATGGAAACGGTATCTTCCGCATTCAATGCCCAATTCTGCTTTGCGGATGAAATGTCGGTTGCCATGCGCCTGTTGGCTATCGGCACACGACTTCCATTTGCTTTCGTTATAAATATGTTGGTTAAATTTTTTTCCATACGACAATGGCATTTGTTTCAAACAATGATATTTCATCAATGCAGCCGGTTATTACCGGGAAATAGTCACCATTCACGGCATAGTCATGGGTTATTTCCACTTCATCGCCGCAAATGTCATAATCGACACTTCCATCACCCCAATAGATGTTCACATATTTGTTTGAGGTCAATTTGACGGTGCAAGTCTTTGTTGATTCACCCACCCGGATATGCTTCAATACACGCTTCACGGGTTCAGGCTCAACCAACTTCAATTTGAACGTGCCAACCATCAATTCATCATTCCATTCTTTTGTGATTTCGATTGCGTCTTTGCAATACACTTCATAAATCAATGGCTTTACCGGGTGAATGTCAATTGTAAGGCGGTTTGTTCCTGTCTTGTCAAGCTGTTGTTGGAAAGAAGATACCTTTCGGATAAAATCCATCTTTGAATCTGCCTTGACAAAGCATGACAAGGTTATATCACGTGGTTCATAAAACTTGTGCATCAAATCAACACTTTCACCGTGATAATTATCCCAAGACAAAGAAGCCGGGGTCTTTAATTTCGGGCGGTTCAACACGCCGTCCGACCCGGACACATATACGCCATATTCTTTGAAATTTACGCCGTCAAGCAAATACCCTTGTTGCTTGCTGCTTGACATTTCATTGATAAGTTCGGCTTGTGTCAAGGCAAGGTTGTAAAACTTCACATCATCCAACAAACCAAAGCCCCATGAACCGCCGTAATAGTCTTGATTCAAGGACACGCCAAGCAATGTGCCGGAATTGTTCACGGTCTTGACAAGTGAGGAATTGACGTAAAAATTGAACACACCCGACTTTTTTGTCAAAGCAAGCGAAAACCACGAACCGGGTTTGGCTTCAATGGGTACTTCAACATAGTTTTTCAGCCCGGAAAAGTTAAGTACCCATATCAACTTTTGAGGTGAACCCAATTCGGCTTCACGGTTTTGAACCCACATCATCATCGTAAAGTCGATTGTCATGTTAGGGAACACCGCTTTTGACACCTCGCAAGTGTCCGACCCGGCAAAAGAAATTGCATTGCCGTTTTTACCTGTGACGAAATGCGCCCCATTGACCGCCCCATCCGCACGGTTTTGGCTATAATCATACGCCACCAAAGAACCGTCACTTTCATCAAATGGCATTTGAAGAATTATGTTGTTCGCATCCATATCAATAAGTTTTTTTCTGTTTCTCTATGACTTTTATAGTTGCATCATCCATTGCATATTTGATTACCTGACCATTGCCGACATAATGATTTACGCACACTTTCGCCCGGTCGCTTGCGCAAACATTGACAACGGCATCATCAAATACATCAATGACCACAAAGGCATTGTCTTTTGCAATGACATTCAATTTGGCATTGTGCTTGGCGTATATCTCGCACACGTTGAACCCGGTTATTTCGATACGCCCACAAGTCGCCCCAAGACACACGCATTTGGGCTTATTTTCGATTTTTATATCATCGTCAAGGAAAACCCCGTATTGTTCCATTTTGCCCTTGAAATGCGTTCTAATGAAGCCGTTGTCGGGGTAATCATTGGCAAGGCAAAAATCAATGCCTTTCAAATACATTTGCGCCATCGCATTTATATTGTCACCGTTCAATGACTTCAATTCATTGTACCACGGTTTGCAAATGCCTTTTTTCTTTGCTTGCCTTGCAAGTTCTTTCGTTAAATCCATATCGTTTTGTTTTATAGTGAAACATATTCGATTATGACAAACCTTGCGACCTCAAAGAATCACCACTTGGGCGTTGCAATTCTCTGACCGCCGAAAGAATATCTTGAAGCAACCGATTGTAAGCCGTATTGTTCGCAATGGTGTTCAAGGCTTGCAGCGATTGCCGCAAGACTTGTGTTGCTTCCATTTGGTTTATTCGGATTGCGTTCATTTGCCCGGCGATAATGTCGGCGGTTTCTTCTGTTACGCCTTTTACCGCACCTGTCAATGAATCTTCCGAATCATCGTCAATCTCCAAGTCTTTGAACAAATCCTTGTAAACATCCAATGCTTGATTGTAGTTGTTCGCCGCCGCTTGAACTTTGGCTTTGAAATCTGCAATCTCGGCATCCGTCAGACCATCAAAAATGAAGTTGTCACCCGACCAATACCCCATATCGGTGTAAAGGCTATCCAATGCGCTTTGCAATTGGTTTTCAAGAAACTTCTTTTTCAATTGGTTTACAATGGCATTTTGCAAGACTTCATTAACCGTTTGTTCAAAGGCATTCGCCGCATCTTCACCAGCCTTGAATGCTTCCGTAAGGGAATCCGCCAATGTTGATGCAAAATCCTTTGCGTTGGTCTGCAATATGTCATTGGCGATTTCGTCATACATATCTTGAATTTGTCGGTCAAGTTCCGCTATTTGGTTTTGGTAATCTTGGATTTTCCCATTGTCGGTTTTCTTCTTTGATTGTTCATCGCTAATCATGCCACGCAAATGGGCTTGTTGTTGTTCCATGTTGTGAATCAAGCCCATTTGGTTGTTGTACACTTCCGCACCCAAAGCCTTATCAACCGCCCATTCAAGTTGTTCATAAGACGCTTTCAGCTTGTCGATTGCTTCTTGGTGTCGCTTGATTGACTTTTCCGCCTTTCTGTCACGGCTGTTGAACAAGTCAAATGCGGATGAAAGCAAGCCGATTGAACCTTGAATGATAGACAAAGGGTTGCCCGTTGCGATACCGCTTGCAACCTGACCCGCTCCATCCAATATGCCGCCAATGTCACCGATAATGGCTTGCGTTTGCTCATCCATCGTGACACCCATTTTTTCAAGCCCGGACGTTACCGCATCGAATGCACCACCCACAAGGTCAATCGCCCCGCTTGCGCTTTCAAACATATTCGTCAAGGCTTTTTTCTTGCTTTCATCATCCGCCGCCTTGCCATATTCCTTGATTGAGGAAATCAACGACTTGAACGGGTTGCGTTCCCGTATTTCGTTCTGCATTTCCTTGATTTTGTTTTTGAGGGTTTCAAGGTCTTTCGGGTCAAACTCGATACCAAGGTAAGCCCCATCAAGATTGTTGATTTTATCAATCAATTCTTGAAGTTTCTTGGTGCTTATTTCGTCAAGGTCGCCAAACATCAATTCCCAATCCGGGTGTGCTTGCAATTCGTCAAGGGCGAATTTTGAAAGTGCCTGTGCTTGCGCACGGTCTATCGCTTCGACCATTTCCGTGTTCCCGGCTTCCTGTGCCGCACGCCGCTTTTCGTCATAATCATCAATGATTGCTTGCTTGCGTTCCTCAAACGTGCCATATTCGGCAAGCATCGCATCATAATCGACACCGCCAATGTTTCGGACATCCTTATTGTATTGGTTTGTCCTGTTTTGAATGGCATTGTCAATTTCCGCACGTTGCGCATCCGTTGTCGCCTTTTCACGTTCACGCATCATCAAGGCGACATCATCATTGAATTGTTGTTCAAGACGGCGTTTTTGCTCGACATAAGAAGCATATTCTTCAAGCAATGATTCCGTTTCCTGCCTTAATTGGTCTTGGGCGTTTTCTTCCGCTTCATTGAGGGCATCCGCCTTGGCATTGTCAAGTTCCGTTCCATCGCCGGACAATTCCTTGCGTTTCTGCTCAATGATATTGAGCATATCAAGGACGGTTCGTGCATTGGTCAATTGGGCATTCAATTCTTCGTTGAATGCTTCCAATACGGTTGTCCGTGTTTCCTCTGCAATGGCATCATTGAGTTGGCGCAACTGCTTGTTTTGTGCCTTTGTTCGGTTTGCAACGTCAATTTGCAAAATTTGGTCACGTTGATTCTTCAAGTAATCAATGTATGTCGCCCCCTCTGCAAGCAATTTGGAAAACTCTTGGTTTGCAGAACGGACAAGCACTTCATCACCCGAATTGACCCATTTTTGAAACCTTTGATATTCTGACCTATATTTATTCAGTTTCTCAATGAATGGGTCTTGTGTGTTGGTGTTTTTGTTGCTTGTGGTTGTTGTCTTTCGCCCGGTTATCGCATCGGCTTGCTTTTGCAGCTTTTCGATTTCCCGCATGGCGGTTTTGTATTCCGCATTGCTTGTCAGATTCTTTAAGGCTTCTTGCTTTACCTGAATGGCTTGTTCGATTGCCCCCAAAGTACCATCCGCATAAGTCTTGGTCGCATCAATCCCGGCTTGTTTTAGCATATTAAAACCATTAGATTCAGCGGTGGCGGCATTTTCAAATCCTTTGGTTATTTCAGTCCTCAATGCGTCACGCCCAATACGGCAAAGGTGTTTTTGCTTCCGCTTTGGCTTCATTGGCAACCTCTATTTGCTTGAATAAGATTGCGCCATTAGCCGCTTCACCATAAGGCACATTCTTTGTCACGGTGTCCGGCATGGCATTGTATGCTTGTTCTTGTTCCAACAAGGTTTTTACCTTTTCTTGTGCTTGTTGAAGATAGACCAAGGCTTTTGCCTTTTCAATTTGTGCATTGATAAAGGCTTGCTTATTGTTGATAAGCAAGTTTTTCGCATCCGTTACGCCATTGATGGAAACGCCCAATTCGTCAAAAGCCGTTTTGTTTTCCTCGATAAACTTCTTTTTTGCGTCCAAATCATCGCCAAGGGCATTCCACTTCAAGGACAAATCTTCAATTGTGGCAATAGGCTTATATGCGTTTTCGGCAAGGGATTTATAAAATTCCTGTGCCGCTTTCTTGCCCTCATTCGCCTTGCTGACAAAGTGAACAATAACGCCAACCAAAGCCGACAATGCGGCTGCAATCCATCCAAACACCGGGATTGACTTAATAGCCGCCCCGACCATACGGAAAGCCCCGGCAAGACCTATATTTGCAGCCGTACCAGCGACCGCCGCTGCGGTTTGCGCCCCGGTTGCGACCGTGTTTGCTCCTTGGGCAACCGTGTTCCCGGTTTGTGCCGCCGTATTTGCTTGTTGTGCGGCT
>ERZ779898.979-NODE-979-length-10806-cov-3.807646_pt1 | contig 10806 bp, 8 predicted proteins | sample MGYA00511902_ERZ779898 | MGnify/ENA primary metagenome ERZ779898 (study PRJEB29588, sample SAMEA2144588) | human gut metagenome | biome: human gut; feature: human-associated habitat; material: faeces | place: Denmark | collected 2008/2010 ...
TTGGGCGACGAAAAGCTGCGGAAGTGCTGCCGGGGAGTGTCGCGCGGTCACTGAGCTTGCCGAAGTGGCCATATTTTCAGGGATGGTGGCCGTGATTCTTCGTCAGATGATGGCGAATCTGCCAAATTGTCATATTCGAGGGAATGGCATAACATTCGATAATACTCCTTGCGTCCGGCTTCGGGAACGATGAAGGTGAAAGAAAAACGCTGCACTTCGGATCTGGCTGGGCAAAAGAAAGAATGATGCCCAGATCCGGTGAACGGGGTCGGGCGAGAAACAAAAAGAATAACGAAAAACAAAAAAGAATAATAGGAGATTAAGAATATGGGAAAAATTATTGGTATCGACCTTGGAACCACGAATTCGTGCGTTGCGGTCATGGAAGGCAATCAGCCAACCGTCATAATCAACAACGAGGGTGAAAGAACCACCCCTTCAGTAGTCGCCTTTACCGATGGCGGTGAAAGAAAGATCGGTAACCCTGCAAAGCGTCAGGCCATCACGAACCCGCAGAACACAGTCTTCTCCATCAAGAGATTCATGGGTGAGACTTACGAACAGGTTCAGAAGGAGATCGCCAGAGTGCCTTACAAGGTTGTCAGAGGTGAGAACAACACTCCGCGTGTTGACATCAACGGCAAGCTCTATTCACCTCAGGAGATTTCAGCGATGATTCTCCAGAAGATGAAGAAGACCGCCGAGGACTACCTCCGTCAGGAAGTCACCGAGGCTGTCATCACAGTTCCGGCCTACTTCTCTGACTCACAGCGTCAGGCTACAAAGGAGGCTGGTCAGATTGCAGGTTTGAACGTTCAGCGTATCGTAAATGAGCCTACAGCCGCAGCTTTGGCTTACGGTGTTGACAAGGCTAACAAGGATATGAAGATTGCCGTATTCGACTTGGGTGGTGGTACATTCGATATCTCTATTCTGGAGTTCGGTGGCGGCGTATTCGAGGTACTTTCTACCAATGGTGATACTCACCTGGGTGGTGATGACTTCGACCAGGTAATCATCAACTGGTTGGCTGATGGCTTCAAGGCTGAAGAAGGCGTAGATCTCCGCAAGGACCCTATGGCTATGCAGCGTTTGAAGGAGGCTGCTGAGAAGGCTAAGATTGAGTTGTCAAGCTCTACATCTACCGAAATCAACTTGCCATACATCACAGCCGTTGACGGTATGCCAAAGCACTTGGTTAAGACTTTGACCCGTGCACAGTTCGAGCAGTTGGCTCACAACCTGATTCAGGCTTGCTTGGTACCTTGCCAGAATGCCGTTCGTGACGCTAAGCTCTCTACATCAGATATCGACGAGGTTATCCTGGTTGGTGGTTCAAGCCGTATCCCAGCCGTTCAGACACTCGTTAAGAACTACTTCGGCAAGGAGCCTTCTAAGGGTGTTAACCCAGATGAGGTTGTTGCAGTAGGTGCAGCTATCCAGGGTGCCATCCTGAACAAGGAAGAGGGTGTTGGTGACATCGTATTGCTCGACGTTACTCCATTGACTCTCGGTATCGAGACTATGGGTGGTGTGATGACTAAGCTCATCGATGCCAATACAACTATCCCTTGCAAGAAGAGCGAGGTATTCTCTACAGCAGCTGATAACCAGACAGAGGTTACCATCCACGTATTGCAGGGTGAGCGTCCAATGGCAGCTCAGAACAAGAGCATCGGCCAGTTCAACCTGACAGGTATCGCTCCAGCTCGCCGCGGTGTTCCTCAGATTGAGGTTACCTTCGATATCGATGCCAACGGTATCTTGAATGTATCAGCTAAGGATAAGGCTACCGGTAAGGAGCAGAGCATCCGCATCGAGGCTTCATCTGGCTTGAGCGAGGACGAGATTAACCGCATGAAGGCTGAGGCAGAGCAGAACGCTGCTGCTGATAAGGCTGAGCGCGAGAAGATTGACAAGATGAACCAGGCTGACAGCATGATCTTCACCACCGAGAACTTCCTGAAGGATAACGGTGATAAGATTCCAGCTGACAAGAAGCCAGGTATCGAGCAGGCTTTGCAGCAGTTGAAGGATGCTCACAAGGCAGGTGATGTTGCAGCTATCGATTCAGCTATGAACAACTTGAACACCGTCATGCAGGCTGCTTCTCAGCAGATGTATCAGGGCGGCCAGCAGGCAGGTCCTCAGGGTGCTCAGGGTGGTCAGCAGGCACAGGGCGGAAATGATGGCGCTCAGGACGTACAAGACGCTGACTTCGAAGAGGTTAAGTAATACAGATTAATATTATATATAAAGGCGTACAATGCTCAGAAATGAGTTTTGTACGCCTTTTTTGTTTCATTATGTTTTTTTATATCCCAATAGTTTGCTAATTCGCTGAAAATTATGTATATTTGCAAATTAAGGGAGAAAAACATTCCCGAAAGAGATAGACAGTTTAGGGTAAATATAAAAGAAAGGAGAACGAGATATGGCAAAGAAGAGACCACAGGTAGCGCTGGTTTATGATTTCGACGGCACACTGTCGCCGGGCAATATGCAGGAGTTTGGATTCATACAGGCTACAGGCAAGACAAAAGACGAGTTCTGGGAGAAAAACAGAAAGTTTGCAGAGGGTAAGGATGCCAACGGCATTTTGACCTATATGTATCTGATGCTCGACGAAGCCAAGAAGAACAATATCTCGCTCACCCGGGAATCTTTTCAGAAATTCGGCAAGGATGTAGAACTGTTCCGCGGCGTAAAACAATGGTTTTCGCTCGTGAATGAATATGGCAACAGTATCGGACTGGACGTAAAGCACTACATCAACTCCTCGGGACTGAAGGAGATGATAGAGGGCACACCTATCGCCCAGGAATTTGAGAACATCTATGCCTGCTCCTTTCTCTACAATAAGGAGGGAATCGCCTATTGGCCAGCCGTAGCCGTAGACTATACTACCAAGACGCAATTCCTCTTCAAAATCAACAAGGGTATCAAACAGGTGAGCGACAACAGAAGAGTGAATCAGTATATCCCCGACGAAAAGCGACCTATCCCTTTCCCCCGAATGATATATTTCGGAGATGGAGAAACCGATGTGCCTTGCATGAAGATGGTAAAGGAACATGGCGGCCACTCGATTGCGGTATATGATAACGAGGATAAACAGAAGACTGCCTGCCAGCTTGTCAAGGAGGGACGGGTAAACTTCATATGCTCTGCCAACTACAGCAAAGGAAGCGTGATGAATATCATCGTAAAGAGGATATTGGATAAAATCAAAGCCGACTTTGAATTCGACCGCCTGATAGAACTGAACCAGAAGAAGGCATGGAAGTAATTTAAAGGTAAAAGAGTAAAAAGGTAAAAGGGTAAAAAGGGCAAGAAAGTAAAGGGAGAAAGGGATTCTTTTGTGAATTCCTTGAAACTTTTCTTGGTTTTATCGAGGATTATGCTTAATTTTGCACGCAAAAATAATAATATCAAATCATATTAATGGGAAGAAACAAATACTCAGCAGGAGAAATCAAGGAAATCGGCAAGTTGCTGCGACTCAAAAACGCAGGCAACCGTTTACAACAGAAAATGATACGCCACGACCTTCGTGTGGATTATGAATTCAATATCTCTGACTTCAATGAGCCTGGCAAGGCTTTCGGAGAAGAGGAGTTGCAGGCAGCCATCAAGCGTGGCGCCATTCAGATTCTCGACGATGCCACCATAGAGGCAATGAAGGCAAAACGTGCCCGAGATAAGGCTCGCGACGAGGCAGAGAGACAGAAAGAAGCCGTAGCCAGCGGTGAACAGACCGACTGGCAGGAGGCTATGAAGGAGTGGAATGAGTATTACGAAAAGTAAAAAGGTAAAAAAGTAAAAAGGTAAGAACATACTGATTACGACATATACCGATTAATAAAATATACTGATTATAAATTATTATGGCTAAAGTATTGATAAAGACATCAGAGGGCGACATCAAGGTGCGCCTCTACGACGAGACCCCTCAGCATCGTGACAACTTCTTGAAGTTGGCAAAGGAGGGATATTTCGATGGCACTCTCTTCCATCGTGTCATCAAGGATTTTATGATTCAAGGCGGCGATCCAGACAGCAAAGGCGCTCCTAAAGGCAAGATGCTGGGCACAGGTGGTCCCGACTATACCATCCCTGCCGAGTTCGTTTATCCACAACTTTTCCACAAGCGTGGTGCCTTGAGCGCAGCCCGTTTGGGAGATGAGGTAAACCCAGAACGAGAGAGCAGCGGTAGCCAGTTCTATATTGTATGGGGAAAGACCTACAAGCAGAATGAACTGAAGCAGATGGAAAAGCAGATGGGCATGCAGATGGAGCAGAATATCTTCAACCAGCTTGCCAAGGAGCATCATGATGAAATCATGAACTTCCGCCGCAACCGCGACCGTGAGGGGCTGATGAAACTCCAGGATGAACTGGTGGATGAAACCAAGAAGCGCTGCAAGGAGCAGGGCTATCCTAAGTTTACCGAGGAGCAGCAGAAGGCTTACACCGAAGTAGGCGGAACACCTTTCCTCGATAACCAATACACCGTTTTCGGTGAAGTGGAGGAAGGACTTGACATCGTAGAGAAGATTCAGAACTGCGAAACATTGCGTGGCGATCGCCCAAAAGAGGATGTTTCTATGCAGATTTCTGTCATCGAGGAATAAGAATTCTCCATAACGCTCCGCCGGACGGTAAATCCGGCGGAACGCCTAATAAAAACCTGAACAAATATTATATAAGTAATAACAACTATTCATTTGTATTACACTAAAAGACAAATCAATATAGAAAAAATGAAAAGCAAAATGGTAAAGAGCATCATAATGCTCTTAGCATTGGCAAGTTCTAACTACAGCTATACTTAGTCATTTTTTATTCTGCCTTCGTCATTCTATCAGCAATATACATACCTGCCAGAATGCAGCAGGCACCTGCCAGGAAGTAAGGAGTTATCTTTTCGTCTAATACCAGAGAGGCGAAAATCATTGTGGTGATAGGATTGAAATAAACCCAGTTGGTAGCTTTCACGGCACCCAACTTAGAGATACACCAGTTCCAGGTAAGGAAACATATCATGGATGCCAAACAGCCCAGGAACAAGAGATTACCCACCACCTGAGGCTTCATAAACACATCCCATGCCGGCCAACCAGGGATGATAAGATAATAAGGCAAGATGGTAAGCACACCATAGAAGAAGACCTTGCGGGTAATAAAAGCTGCGCCATAATCGCCCGATACCGATTTCATCAGGAGCGAATAGACAGCCCAGCTCATACATGCCGTAAAAGCCAAGGCATCACCTACAGGCGACAGATGCAGCACGAATCTGCCATTCAGCACCACGATAATCATACCTACAAAAGCAAGCAGAGAGCCCAACAGCTGTATCATGTTGATACGCGAAGAATGGCGATAAACCAGACGTACCAGCAAGGTAGCAAAGAGCGGACAGGAGCATACGATGAGCGAAGTATTGGTTGTTGTGGTATAATTCATCGCCTCGTTCTCGCTCAGGAAATAGAGTGAACCGCCCGTAATACCCAGCATCGCCATTTTAAACTCATCTTTCCAGCTATCAGCAAACATCCGCTTATGATTCACCATCAGCATCATCATGTATGCGATACTGAAACGGAGCGTAAAGATCTGTGCTGGCGAAAGTCCATTCAGCATCAGCACCTTGGTAGAAACAAAGGTGGTTCCCCAGATAGCTACGGTGATAAAAGCCACAAGATGATATAATAAATTACTATTATTCTGTTTCATTCTATTTTCCTGATTTTTGAAATTCAACTGCAAAATTATAACTTTTATTCGAAATGAGCAAATTGTAAGCAAGAAAAGCAGAAAAAGACAATAAAAAGCGAAATTGGAACAAAAGAAAAAGGTCTTAGGAGTAAGTGCAGATACGACTTATCCTAAGACCTTATTATTTATATAGTAAAAAAAATCAAGCCTTATTTTTTCTGGAATACTCTCACGTAATCCACTTCCATCTGAACAGGGAGGGCGCTTTCGTCAACACCCTTCATGCCGCCCCAATCACCGCCCCAAGCCAGGTTGAGGATAACATAGAATGGTTTATTGAAAGGCCATGAACCCACATCATTTTTACCGTCATTGTTGAAATTGAGCAGTTCCTTACCATCCACATAGGTCTTGATATAATCAGGAGTCCACTCCAGGCGATAAACGTGGAAACCGTCTTCAGCACCCGCAGTCAGACGTTCCTTGGTAATCTGGGTTCCCATCACGTGATTAAACTTCTCTGTATGGAGCGAAGAAGAAGTATAGTTAGGATTAACACCGACCTCTTCCATAATATCAATCTCGCCACATTTAGGCCAAGGATTTGCTACGAAATCATTGTTGCAAGGCATCATCCAGAAAGCAGGCCATGTGCCCTTACCTTTAGGCAATCTGATGCGAGCTTCGAAGATACCGTAAAGCCAGCCCTGGGTTTCGTGAGCATATACGCGACCCGAATATATCTTGCCGTCGCTGCCCTTGAAACAGTTGATGTAAAGCCGGTTATCTGCAATTTCTGTTACGCGCTTACCATCAGCAGAGCCATTCACATAATTCTGAAGTTCATTATTCACCCAGCCCGACTTCTTCACCTCATGACGCCAATCGGTACTATTCAACTCTGAGCCTTCATTAAACTCATCATTCCAGACCAGTTTGTAACCTTCCGGAATCACCATTTCGCCCCCTTCAATAGGAGTGACAGTCTTGCCTGCCTGATGCACTGGTACCGATACCTTCTTATCCTCTAATGAGATCTCGACACTTCCGTCAAGAGCTACAGACGATTTATTCTCTTCAACATCTACAGTTACCATACCCGTAGCTTTGTTATTACCACTGGCACTCACTTTAAACCAAGGGTATACATTTGCCGTAGGACCTTCTCCAGGGAAGGATGCTCTCGCCTCCCAGCCTCCTTCAGAAGCCACAATCATGATTTTATAAGTACCGCCCTTAGCAGGAACATCTATGCTCGTAGGAGAGCAGGATATCGTCACCTCTCCATCGCCGTCAGAAGAGCTGCTGCTGCAAGAAAGCAGCATAAGCGAGAGAAGGAAGGAAAATATTTTCAAGAATTTCATGTCATTTAAAATTTAGAAAGGGAGCCACTCCTACTTATTCATAGGAGCAGCTCCTGTGTAATTCTATATAAACCTACAAAACCTATAAACCTAAAGCCTATTTCACAATCAAAACAATGTCGCTGATTGTTACCTCTGTATCAACAGGCGCGCCAGCGAAGTCCATAACAAGCTTCACTTTCTCCATATCACCTGCCTTACTACCTTGGATAGTCGCATTGTCATAACGAACCACATATTCACCATTAACGTTCTGAAACATATCAGCAAACAAATAGCTGTCATCATTACCTGTGTCACACAACTTAAATGTTGCTAAAGGCAACTTAGCTGTAGTAGTAACCTTGCAAGAGAAATCCACCTTCTGCCCCATCTTAATAGATATAGGAGCCTCTGTTAATGCCCACTGTGCATGCCATTGTTCAGCCGGAGTTTCAACTGGGATAACAATTGTATGCTTACTGCCCTTATGGGTGATAACCGGAGAACAATCTATAACTCCCCAACCTGCATCGCCAAACCAATTGGTATTTACAAACGATTGAGCATCATCCACAGCCTTCCAAAGATTTCCTGCTGTATTGTAATCGAAAGGCACCTTGATTTCCTCTGGTACTTCCGTTCCGTCATCATTGGCATGGTCTTTCAATACAAGGCTCTCTATCATGATTTCATCGCCAGCTTTGTTGCCACCAAAATCGAAGACAATCTTCAAGTTTGAGATGTCCACACCGTCGAGGTCAGAGCCGAAGAGACATTTTGGTTCACCTGCCTCCAACTTTATGTCTTTATCCATCAAGATAGCATCATCATCGTCTGTTTGGCAGAGCTTAACCTTCACACCACCATGACCCAAGTTTGATGTCAAGATGACAGAGAAATCGTAGTGCTTGTCAGCAGAAGTAGAGATACCTAAGTTGGTGAAAGGAACCTGAGCTTGCCAACGTTCGGTAGTTGCCTCAGGGAGCTTCAATGTATAGCATCCCTTGCTGTAGCTACAAACCGGGTCAGCAATTTGGCTCCATCCTGGAGCATAATAGCCAGCAGAAGGTTTTTCAGGGAAAGAAATTTTCTTGAAGAGATTAAACTCACTATCCTCTACGAAACCTGCGAAGCCATTCATCTTGGTTTTCTCCACCGTGAATTGCTTCTTGACGCTCTCCTTGCTAATACCATTGCGATTCTTCACAAAGCACTCCACATCGTATGTTCCCTTCTTACGATAGTACTTGCTCAATGTATAGTCTGAAGAATAAGCACCATCAATTACCCAAATTGGGGTGATGCCCTCTGTTGAGTTAAAACTGAAATTAGCTGTATTGATGTCTTGATCAACACTGATATTGAAGTTGTCTGCATAATCAGCAATGTTAGGCAATTCGCCATTGGCACCGCTAAAATCTTCTGGGGAGCATGCTCCTAGCAGAAAGGCTGCTAGGAATGCAAATGCTGAATGATATAATATCTTTTTCATAATCGTTACCATTTTAATGTATTAGTAATTGTTTTGTACCAATGCTGGGTCTGAGTCAAGCTCAGCCTGTGCGATAGGAATATACTTCTTGGATTCTGTCCAGGAGTTGGTACGATAGCCATACTCATCTGGCACCAATACGCTGGCAGCCTTGCCTGTGCGAACGAGGTCGAAGTAACGCTTACCCTCGCCTACAAACTCCAAGCGGCGCTCATTGATAACATCATCCAGAGTTACGGCTCCAAGCTCTGCGATTCCAGCACGACGACGGATTTTATTCACATAATCCTTTGCCAAGCCAGCATCACCACCAGTCTCAAGCAACAGTTCTGCAGCATTGAGATAAGCTTCTGCTACGCGATAAACACGGAGGTTATTGTTATAATTCAGGTTGTTATCAAAGCCTGCATCCGCATTATTTTCTGTGAATGGACGATATTTAGCCAGCCAGAGATGAGTATCCTGATAGCGCTCTGTATACTCTACACCACGAACATCCCAGATGGTTGCATCACGGCGCTTATCGCCAGTACCATACATATCGTAGGTTTCCTGTCTTACCGGCAAGAATCCCCAACCGTCACCACCTTTGTCCCAACCGTCGCCACCTGGCCAAGAGTTTGGAGAAATCAAGGTTGGCAATACGGTACCACCGATAGCAAGAGGAGAATTCCATCCACGCTCGTTGTTACCATCCTCATAGTTTACTTCCCAGATGCTCTCCTTGCACCATTCGCCACTCTCCTTCCAGATAGAGGCAAAATCGTCTACGAGGTCATAATTGCCTGTATCGCCGATGATTTCCTGCATATATTGCAATGCCTTAGGATAGCGTGTCTTGTCATTCTGATACATCACCATCTCGGCATACATCATGTAACACATCGCCTGCGACATGCGACCGCAGTTCTTGTCATCCCAGCGCATAGGCAAGACCTTAGAATCGATTACGGATTCCAGCTCGACAATAAGCTGGCTGTAAACCTCATCAGCTTTCAACTGAGGAGCAGTATAAGGGCTTGAAAGGTTCTCAAGATAGAACGGTATATTGCCGAAGTAATGCCACAGGTTGTTGTAGAAGTATACACGCAGTGCTCTGCCCTGCATCTCATAAGATGCCTTGTTTTTCTCGGTCAAATTTGCCTCTGCCCAAGGAATATACTTCAAGAGGTCATTACAACGCTTGATACCTGAATAATCCACGGTCCAGAGTGAACTCAGCGTATTATTAGCATTTGCTTCATAATTGGCCAGCATGTGCCAGTACTGCATATCGGTCTTGTTGGAACCGCCTACCCAGAAGTTATCGCCCATTATCTCGGCATCGATATTGAGAGCATTATACTGTCCAAATCCCCAGTCTGGCCAGTGGATAGGGTCGTATGCGGCATTCAGCGCCTCATTGATATGCTCATCGGTGGTATAATACTCCTCCAGGTTCTCGCCTGATGGATTCTCCACCTCCAGGAAACTGTCGCTGCAAGATGTGTTTACCAGTGTCATACTGGTTGCCAACACTCCTAAAGCTATATATTTTATTGTCTTCATAATAGTCTTTATTTTAAAGGTTCTTATTTTAGAATGAAAGGTTTACGCCGATGGTGTAGGTGCGAGCCTGTGGATATACACCATAGTCTACACCGAGAGAAGTACCACCTGATGAGATTTCAGGGTCGAAGCCCCAATACTTGGTCCAGGTAATCAGGTTCTCTGCCATCACGTAGAAACGCAAGTGACTGATAGACAACTTCTGTGTAAGCTGCTTTGGCAAGGTATAACCCAGTGAGAGGTTCTTTACACGGAGGTAAGAGCCATCGCAGATATAGAGGTCTGAAACCTGCCAGTTGGTAGCATCACCGTTCTTCAGGATAGGATACTTGTTGCTGGTACCCTCGCCCGTCCATCTGTCGAGCATCCAAGAAGGGAAGTTGCCAGAGAATACGTCTGTACGATAGGTAGCATCAAACACCTTATTGCCTGTTACACCCTGCAGGAAGAGGTTGAGGTCGAAGCCTTTCCACTCTGCATTGAGGTTGAAACCGAAGGTCCATTTTGGTGTACCGTTACCGATATTGGTGCGGTCGTCCGGACTGATTGCTCCATCTCCATCTACGTCTACGAAGCGTACATCACCCGGCTTGGCATTTGGCATAATCATCTCGCCGTCCTTGTTGACATAAGCCTGAACCTCTGCCATATTTTGGAAGACTCCGGCTGTTTTGTAACCATAGAAGTAAGGGAATGGCT
>ERZ779898.980-NODE-980-length-10806-cov-2.352897_pt1 | contig 10806 bp, 8 predicted proteins | sample MGYA00511902_ERZ779898 | MGnify/ENA primary metagenome ERZ779898 (study PRJEB29588, sample SAMEA2144588) | human gut metagenome | biome: human gut; feature: human-associated habitat; material: faeces | place: Denmark | collected 2008/2010 ...
CCGGTCCATGCAGGTTCTCATCATATAAAAATACGATCTTCGGGAATAATACAGGCTTCTTACATTCTTTCTTGCCCTGTCCACGTCTTCTGACATTCAAAAGGGAAATCGTTGCAAGCTTTGCAAATCTGCCTGTTCCGATACCTGCTGTTACTGTGATGAACGGATAATCGCCACGGCTTGAAGCTACGGTATTGAATTTATATTCCCAGCCCTGAAAGCCCTGCTCAAATTCGCGCACAACGTCTGCGTAGGCTTCTGACTCTGCTGTTTCCCGGTCGATGCCGAGACGTACATATTTATCAATATCTCTCTGGTAGGATTTTTCCGCATACGGCTCTAAAATCTTATCTACCTCGGGTACGGTAAAACCACCATACTGCTGGGAGGCTGCAGAAAGCACGATATCACCGATGACATCAAATGCCACATCCAGTGTCTTCGGCTCATTATACCAGATATTCCCCATTTCAAAGCCGCCCTTTAAGACGCTTGCCACATCAAACAGACAGCAGTTCATCGTATCACGTCTTGCGGACATATCATGTACATAAATATAACCGTCACGACATGCCTGGATTTCTTCCGTTGTCATGAAGAATTTCTGATACAGCTCTTTGTTGAACTGGTTGAAGATCAGACTTCTCTTTGTGGATACCAGAGCGGAGTCCGTATTGGCATTTTCTTTATCTCCCACATACATAATGGACTGACTCTTTTTATATACATCGTCCATCATCTTAACAAAATCCTGCTTATAATTGCGGTAATCACGGTAGGATTTGGCTACGATCGGCTTTACATCCTCCAATGCACTTTCCACAATATTGTGCATGATCGGGATTGGGATCTCATCTGTCTCCAGCTCATCCACTTTATTCACAACATACTGGCAGATATGCTTCTTTTCATCCTCTGTAAACTTTGTCAGCGCACGATATGCAGACTTTCCGACTGCATCAATGACCTTCTGGACATTAAATCTTTCCAGACTGCCATCCTTTTTGATAACCTTTACATCCTTCTGCGGATGATAAAGCTTTCCATATTCAACCTCGTCTCTGCTCTGTTCCATTACCTCGTTTGTCATTATAAAACTCAACCTCTCTTTAAAAAACAAGCGGCCAGCTTTGGCCGTCTATCTACATAATATAGCATTTTGATACATCCGCAAAAACTATATCTTGTGGTGTACAGTTACTAAGTATAAAAGAAACCGCCCTGCCTGTCAACGAATCCATATCAATAATAATGCACAAAATTAAAAGCATTATTTTAGCAGGATTACCACTTGTCAGATCGAACGGTTTCTGCTAGCTGCACTATTTGCTTCTTTCCTTTTCCTGATATACATGCAGAATGCCCTGTATATAGGCTTTGTATTCATCTCTTACATAGGCAGGTGCAACGATCTCTATTTCTGCACCCAGACCTGTCAGCCATCCATAAAACTGCTGGGACAATGATAGCCGGACACGCATGGTATAGTTGCCGTCTGCCAGCTTTCTGACACTGACATCCTGACCAAATCGGTCAAAAAGAACACCTGCAATCGACTGGTCATAACGCAGCGTAACAATTTCCTCGTTTCCTGCAAACATACCGAATTTCTCTTCCGTATAAACAGCCGGATTGACCCTGGCTGCCACCTCTGTTCCTTCCCTGTCATGCTCTGAAACAGATAATGCCTGTATCTTATCCACACGGTAATGCTTCATGATCTGTGCTTTCGCATCATAAGCGACCAGATAATAATTTTCATCCCGCCAGATCAGAAAATACGGACTGACTTCATAAAATGCTCCACTATGTCTGCACTTCTTTTTACCATCTGCCGTCCATTCCAGATACTGAAATCTGACCTGTCTGTTTTTCTGCATTGACTCGTGCAGTCGATCGATCGTTTCATAAATTGTTTCATTATCCGTTTTGTTCCGGTCTGACACATAAACCTGTCTGTTGAGCTGCTTCGCCTCAAACGGACTAGCCAGTGTTTCCAGCTTACTGATCAGCTGCCTTGATTTCTTTACCGTGATCAGGCGGGAAGCCTGCACCGCATCTGTCAAAAGTTTCAGCTCCGGCAGTTCAAAGCTGCGGTTTTTCAGATAATAACCGCCGTTTGCTCTTGCCCGGACACAGACGATCTCGTAGCCAAGCTCTTTCAGGGCACTGATATCCGCATATACACTTTTCCGCTCTGCAGGGATTCCGTAGCCTTCCAGCCTGTCTATGATCTGCTGTGTCTTCAGCAGATGCTTTTCATCTGAATTTTCCTGCAGGATTTTCAATATATAAAGTGCTTTTAATCTCTGTCCGTTTCCTTTTGCCATAAAAAAGCCTCCAACTGGGAAAGATGATCGATCACGTAGGTACTTGCACCTGCTTTTCGTTCCGTTTTCGCCGGATCATACAGGCAGCAGTCCACGCCTGCATTTTTGGCAAGCTGCATATCCGATGTCATGGAATCACCGATCACAAGGATCCTGTCTTTTGGCACATCCACACCTTCTGCCCGGATCTTTTCCATGCACGTCTCAAAAAAACGGATATCAGGCTTATTATAACCGATTTCCTCTGAAATAAAGATCTGCCGCATAACCTTGTCAAAGCCTGCCAGCTTCAGCTTATTTGTCTGCGTCCACGTCACACCGTTTGTAATGATATACTGATAAAAGCCTTCTTCTTTCAGCTTTTGGCAAAGTGTCAGGGAATCCTCCTGATAAAAATAGACACTGCCCAGTCCATGCTGGTATTTTGCCCGGAAATCCTCTATATCGATGTCTGCAAGTGTTTCATAGGCTATCCCTTTCTCCGCAAACCGTTCTCCCGGCGCAAACAGCGCAAATAACTGGGTAAAACGGTTACGCAATACTTCAAGCCTTGTCACTTCTCCTTTTTCCAGTTTCTTCCAGAGTGCCAGATTGATCTCGGAATAGGTCTGGTAGATCTCCTCATCGATTGTAATATCATAGGCTGCAAATGCCTGAAACAAGGCTTCCCGCTCGGAAGCCAGAAAATTTAATAACGTACCGTCTACATCCCATAGCAGGATGTCATATTTTTTCTGCCGCATAGTTACCTCTTTCAGCGTCGCTTGATTTCCTTCCTCACTACAAAATGAGGTGCTCTGTAAAGAGCACCTCTCTCATTTAAACCTCTGCTGTATCTGTTTTTTCCTCCGCAGCCTCCTGCGTTTCTTCTTTGGCGTCTTTTGTCTTCCAGCATTTGATTCCTACGAACATGCCCGCCGCTGCAACACATACGATTACTGCCATCAGTACAATATAAGAAAAAAACGAATTTAAAAACAAGATCAGATTATTCAAAATAACTACCTCCTATGAGTGCCAGTCTATGGACATATCTTACCACTTATTCATAAACATCGTCAAGTAAGTTTGTGCCGTCCGCCGCAGTTGTTGCCAGCTTATCGCAGCGTTCGTTTTCCGGATGTCCCGCATGTCCCTTAACCCAGATAAAATGTACCTGATGCTGCGCCTTCGCATCCAGAAGTCTCTTCCACAGATCCACGTTTTTTACCGCTTTTTTCTGGGAATTTTTCCAGTTGTTTTTCAGCCAGCCATCGATCCAGTGATCGTTAAACGCCTTTACCAGATACTGGGAATCGGAATACAGATCCACCTCACAGGGGCGGTTCAACGCCTCCAGCCCGATAATGGCTGCCATCAGCTCCATTCGGTTATTGGTTGTCTTTTTATATCCTGCGCTGTATTCGCGTTCATGCAATGTCCCACTCTGATCGATATACTGCAGGACTGTTCCGTATCCGCCCGGTCCATCCGGGTTTCCGCGTGCAGCTCCGTCTGTATAAATCGTTACTTTCATTTACTCCATTCTCCCTGTTCTATAAAATCGGATGCCCGCTTTTCGGCTCTTTGTATCAGTGCTTCTTCATAACCGAGCATCTGCAGAAGTCTGATCGCATTTCTGCTGTTTGCCCTGCCCTGACAGAGCTGATACGGGAAGCTGATCTCATTATTTTCGATCCGTTCCTCAAAATGATAATTCTCATATGCATCTTCCAAAAGCTTCGTCAGTTCGACATCATGTGTGGCTGCAAAGCTGAAAATATGATCTTCTGCCAGACTCTTTAAGATCTCGGTCGATGCGGCGATCCGCTCTACCGTATTGGTACCGCGCAGTACCTCATCCACAAAACACATGACAGGATGCTTCTTTTCCTTTCCTGCATCAATGATGCGCTTTAAGGATTTGATCTCCACCATAAAATAGCTGCTGCTTGTTGCCAGATCATCCCGCAGTGCCATAGAGGTATACACGGCATAAAAATCCGTCTGATAGCTGTCAGCCGGAACTGTATAGATCGTCTGTGCCAGAATCTGGGAAAGTGCCACCGTCTTTAAGAAAGTAGATTTACCGGATGCATTGGAACCGGTCAGCAGCATACCTTTTGTAAGCGTTACGGAATTGGCGACAGGATCTTTGATCAGCGGATGATACAGTTTTCTTGCACATAAGCCCTTCTGTCCAAATTCCGGAAGAGTATAATCAGGCAGGCTGCTCCGGTAAGCACCGATCGAGATCATTGCTTCAATATAACCCATTGTCTCGATGATCCGGATCATGTCCTGCTTATATTTTTTTGCTTCCCGCAGCATCGTATTAAATTTAATCAGGTTCACATGCAGTCCCATCCGCAGATAATCCATTACCACATCAATCGGATTCCCCGACATACTGTTCTGCTGCATCAGCACAGAAGAAAAGCGGCGGAATTTTTTAAATTTTGCCCGTCCTGCAGCGATCTGTTCCATCCATGGCTTTAATATCTCGATCGGATGCGCAGAAAACTCCTCTGTCACTTTTAAAATCCGGATAAAATAAGCAAAAGTCGTGATATACGGATCTATTTCCTTTTTCTGTTTAAAATATGTGACCATATTGATGCATAACAGCACACAAAGAACTAAAAGCCCATAGCCCGGATTGAAAAAGCAAAGGATCACTGCCATTGCCATCAGTCCCAGCATCAGATAATGTGACCGGTTACTGCCCTGCTCTACATCATCCAGATAGGCAATATAATCATAAATAGAATATTTGCCTGTTCTGCCGATTTTGGCAAAGAGCATCTGCATTGTCACTCTGTCATCCGGATGCAGCATAAAATACCTGATCAGCGTTTCGCGTTCCTTAAGTGTATCTTCTTCAAATACCGGACAGCGCAGCATCGTATAAAGAGATTCTTCCCCTGCTGCAGACAAGGTAAAATCCATGCTTTGAAATACCCGGTCCAGATCCAGATCGTTCCAGGTGATGGCATCGATCGCATCTTCCGTCTTTTTATTTTGAAAATGTCCGGCGATCGTTTTCAGCCTGCCTTCCTGGTATTTTTTCGTAGAAGGTTTTCCGTAATTTTCTGTCAGGCTTTTTTTCAGATTGCGCCATAATTTCTTTTCTTCCAGACTGCATCTGATCAGATAGATCACAAATAAGATCAGAAGTGCTGCTGCGAGTATCAGATATTCCATAGTGTCTCCATTTATTCCTGTCTCAGTCTGTCTGCGATTTCGTTAGCCTTTGCATACAGCTTTTCGGGATCTTCCCCGATGGAGAACTTTCCATCCTCATACAGGATCTTTCCATCGATCATCGTCATTTTTACATTCTGCTTACTGCCGCTGTAGACAATATTCTTTGCTATATTGTTGATCGGCTGCATATTCGGCTGGTGCATATCGATCATGATCAGATCCGCATATTTCCCCGGTGCCAGTACATCACTGTCTGTAAGTCCCATTGCCTTTGCGCCGTTGACTGTAGCCATCTTCAAAACTTCAATGGCATCCGTACTTGCCGCATCCATATCCCGGTATTTGGCAAGTCCCGTGACAAGGAACATTTCCCGGAACATATCCAGACAGTTATTGGAGCCTGCACCGTCTGTACCGATCGCAACCGGAATGCCTTCTTTTAAAAAGCGGCTGACCGGTGCGATACCGCTTGCCAGCTTCAGATTGGAAGCCGGATTTGTCACTGCTGTCAGCTTCTTTTCTTTAAAGATCTCAATGTCCTTATCGTCCATATAAACGCAATGATATCCACCACCACCGTAGTCAAACAGCCCCAGATCATTTAACAGCTGTGTTGGTGTCATACCGTATCTTTCTTTGCATTCCTCTACCTCCCGCTTTGTTTCGGCAAGATGAGTAAAGAATGGCGCCTTATGTCTTTTGACGATCTCAGCAACCTGCAAAAGCAGTTCCTTCGGGCAGGTATATTCCGCATGGATGCCCAGCATATAAGAAGAAAGGCTGTTCACTCCGTTCAGCTTCAGGAAACGCTCTTCCATGACCTCCGGTGTAGGACCGAACATATTCAGTCCGCTGACCTGCACATTACGCATCCCACATTCTGTATACGCATTGATGATCGTTTCCGGTGTCAGATACATATCAAACACAGCCGTAATACCACTTGTCAGATATTCCAGTACAGACATTTTTGTCAGCTCATATACATCTTCCCCCGTCATTTTGGCTTCTACCGGGAAGTTCCGTTTTTCCAGCCAGCCCTGCAGCGGCTCATCATCCGCGATCGAACGGAACAGTACCATCGCAGAATGGGCATGGGCATCCTTAAAGCCGGGCATTAACAGATTACCCTCACAGTCGATCTCCCGATCCCACAGGATTGTCTGCAGCCCGCTCTTTTCATAAACAGTTTCGATTTCTTCATCCGGTCCGACATAAACGATTTTCTGTCCGCTGACCCAAAGCTGTCCTTCCGTTACCTGCACAGGCTCTTCCATGGTCAGGATCCTTGCATTATAAAATCTGATATTCATTCTTCTCAGTTTCTCACTTTCCTTGTCATTGTAAATTTGCTCTTCCGAATCCCTCCGGCAAAAGCTCTTTTAATGTATATACCTTATATTCTGTCTCACTTTTTGCCACGATGATCTCAAAATCAGGCTCACAGAATTCCATCATAACCTGCCTGCAGACACCGCATGGCGCAGCATAATCATGCTCGCCTTCTTTACCGCCCGTGATCGCTATCGCGGCAAATTCCAGTTGTCCTTCGCTAACTGCTTTGAAGATCGCTGTCCGCTCCGCGCAGTTGCTCGGTCCATACGCCGCATTTTCGATATTACAGCCACTGTAAATCTTTCCATCCTTTGTCAAAAGGGCTGCGCCGACCTGAAAATGTGAATACGGCGAATAGGAAAAAGTCCGCGCGGTTAACGCCTGTGCAATCAGCTGTCTGATTTTTTCTGTTTCTAACATATTATACCTCACCAAACCGGATCACACTCTCCGTTACCAGCTTTTTGAATTTCGGTGCTGCTTCATTTGCCGCTTCCTGTACTTCCTTATGGGAAAGCGGCACTTTGGAAATGCCCGCCGCCGGATTGCAGACACAGGAAATGCCGCATACACGCATTCCAAAGTAGTGGACATACCGACTGCATCCGCGCCCAGAATACCTGCCATCTTTACCTCTGCAGGTGTTTCATAGGAAGGACCTGTAAACTGGATATAAACACCCTCCTGCAGCAGGATTTGTTGTTCTTTTGCCACGCTGCGGATCACATCGGAAAGCGCCGGATCATATACATGACTCATATCCGGGAATCTGACACCCGGCTCTAAATTTGGTCCGATCAGCGGATTCGGTACAAAAGTCGCGATATGATCTGTGATCAGCATCAGATCTCCTGCATGAAATGCCGGATTGATCCCACCAGATGCATTGGTCAGAAACAGGATCTTCGCGCCCAGAAGCTGCATCAGCCGTGTTGGCAGCACAACATCCGAGATCGGATAGCCTTCATAATAATGGACACGTCCTTTCATACAGACAACCGGAACCGTTCCGACATATCCAAAGATAAATTTGCCTGCATGCCCCGGAACCGTCGATACCGGAAATCCCTCGATCTCCTTATAGTCGATCTCCGCTTCCACCTGAATGCCATCTGCATAATCCCCCAGACCGGAACCAAGTACGATCGCTACCTGTGGCACAAAATCTGTCTTTTCCCTGACAGAGCAAAGACATTTCTGTAATTTTTCAGATACCTCATTCCTCATAGCCTTCCTCCTGTTCTTCATAAGCCTTTACATATACATAGTTTTCATTACTTCGTTTCATCGTTTCGTGGAATAACATGGCACGCAGCAGATCTTCTCCGCCCGTATCCGCCACGATCACATGCATGGAAAGTGCCTGCTCCACATCTGTGATCGTCAGATCATCGAGGAATACTTCTTCTCCTGTCCGCAGCATATTGGACGGGATCAGCAGATAACTGCCCAGCTCTCTTCCGTTTTTCCGTTCTTCCTGTAATTGTGCGATCAGATCCTGCGCTGTAATCAGCCCGGAAACCGTGATCGTTTCCCCAAAGAAATCATTGCGGATCTGCTTCACATAGATCCGAAGTCCCGGAAATGCTTCCATTGTCTGCGCTGCAATTTTGGAAAGCATCGGTGCTGCCAATTTCCCCGTTGCGATCGTGATCGTCTGCAAAAGTGACTGTTTCAGTTGCTCATAGGTATCTTCCGCAATCTGCCTGTGCAGTGCTTCTTCAAATTCCGTCCATAAAAGGCGCATCATACCGACACCGTTTTCCAGCTGGATATAACCATCGTAGCGTTCCTCCTCCGGGAAATCACGCTCCGCTAAAATATACCATTCATCACTGGCATGGATAAAATGCAGTCCGTATTTTTCATAAAAGCCCTGCTGATAGCTTTCGATCAGATCAATAACTGCTCCCGCCTCTTCCTTTGTATACAGATCCAGCTTCGGCAGATTATCACGGTACTTTGTAATTCCCGCCGGAACCGCGGAAACGCTACGCATAAAAGGCAGATATTTACTTAAATCTTCGATCGTACGACGCAGATGCTCCCCATCATTGATATTTTTACAGCACACGATCTGTCCGTTCATTTCCACATGTCCTTCATACAGCTTGTCAATGAACTTCAGCTTGTCCCCCGCAAACCGGTTATGGAGCAGCTTACAGCGCAGCTCCGGTTCCGTAGACTGGACAGAAATATTGATTGGCGCAAGCTGCATCTTGATGATCCTGTCAATGTCCTTTTCCGTCATATTGGTCAACGTGATATAATTGCCCTGTAAGAAAGAAAGACGGGAATCGTCATCCTTAAAATACAGTGTATCACGCATGCCCGGCGGCATCTGGTCGATAAAGCAGAACAGACATTTATTGCTGCAGCTTTTGTACTCGCTCATCAGATCATTTTCAAATTCCAGCCCCAGATCATCATCATAGTCTTTTTCTATTTCAAGCTCCCATTCCTCGCCGTAGGGCTTGCGGATCAGTACAACCACATATTCGTCTTTGATCATATAGCGGTAATCAAAAACATCCTCGATCGGTTCGTCATTAATGGAAAGCAGTACATCCCCCGGCTCGATCTCCATTTCTTCGGCAATAGAGCCCGGCTGCACTTTACTGATTATATGTTCACATTTGTTTTTCTTCATTCTGACTGTCTTTCATATTGCTTATTTTCCTGTTGCAGAATTTATCTGCTCTGCGCTGATTATAACAAGAAACAGGGTATGATTCAAGTGCAGAGCACTCGCCTTCATACCCTATCCCGTGTTAAATAATAATGCAAACCAGTCCGCCGTTTGTGTCATTGACGATCTTCTGCATGCTGTCCTGTAATTTCAACTGGCTTTCTTCTCCGATCATTGCAATTTTGGTTGTAATACCGTCCTGTACCATCTGTTCCACTGTTTTGCCAAAAATATTCGTATCCCAGATACCGTCAGATGTTTCATTCTGTCCGATATACCCGATCAGATCCTCTGCCTGTTCCTTGGTACCGACGATCGGTGCGATTTCCGTCTCGATATTGGCACGGATCATATGGATCGATGGGCTCTTTGCCTTGATCTTGACACCATATTTGCTGCCATGACGGATAACCTCCGGTGCTTCCAGCTCAATCTCGCTGCGTTCCGGTGTTACCACACCATATCCCTTCTGTCTTACCTGATCGATCGCCTGCAATACCTTCTTATATTCCTTCTGCATTTTAGAGGCTTCTTCGAGATAGTCCAAAAGCTCATATTCGCTTTCCACCGGCTGTCCGAGCAGGTCACTCAGCATTTCATAATAGTAGCTTTCATCAATATCCAGATAGCATTTGACACTGCCATCTGCCAGATTGATCCCATCCATCCTCGTCTTTTTCACATAAGTGTCAGAAAGCATGATCGGATGCTCCATGATATCCCGCATATAGGAATAAGCCGGCATAAACTGGCGGATCTCCTGCAGTACACTTTCTTTCAGCGGATGCTCTGCAGGCAGCATTTCCACCCATTTTGGCATATAAAATTCCATACAGCTGATCGGAAATTCCAGCAGGATATTTTCCATGATCCTATTGATATCTTCTTTTTTCAGCTGCGTGCAGTTAACCGGAAGAACCGTTACCTGATACTTTAAGGACAACGCCTCTGCGTACTGCTTCGTTTCTTCCGCAAGCGGTCTTTCGCTGTTTAATAGTACCAGAAACGGCTTGTGAAGCTCCGAAAGCTGCTTCAGTGTTTTTTCCAGCGCCGGTTCATAATTTGCCTGTGGGATATCGGAAAAGCTGCCATCTGTCGTGATCACGATCCCGATCGTGGAATGATCATGAATGACCTTATATGTACCAAGCTCAGCCGCCTGTGTAAACGGGATCTCATAGTCATACCACGGCGTTTTTACCATGCGCTCCGCATCTTCTTCCATATGACCGACCGCACCATCCACCATATAACCGACACAGTCGA
>ERZ779898.981-NODE-981-length-10782-cov-2.749697_pt1 | contig 10782 bp, 10 predicted proteins | sample MGYA00511902_ERZ779898 | MGnify/ENA primary metagenome ERZ779898 (study PRJEB29588, sample SAMEA2144588) | human gut metagenome | biome: human gut; feature: human-associated habitat; material: faeces | place: Denmark | collected 2008/2010 ...
GGTAACAAGCGGAGCTTGTTACAGAACAGAAATCATCATGAAGTGGTGAGAGTATGGTCAACATGAAACGATCAAGTAAGCAATGAAAGATCAAAGATAGTCAGAAGAGTTTGCAGAAGATGTAGAGAAAGATTTCAGTATTCGGTTTTGAAGATATGACTTCAAATGAGGATTCCAAGTGGAATCCTTTTTTGTTGCATAATTTCAATAAATCAGGTGTACATTTTATTCGATATTTGTTATAATCTATCTATATTGATGATTGCCAAGGCAATGCTTCAAAGTCCGTGAGAGGTGATAAAATGGATACAAATATTTTATTAGAGAATGGAACAAATGAATTAGAAATCTTAGAGTTTATTTTGGATGGAAATTCCTATGGAATCAATGTGGCAAAGATCAGGGAAATCATTCCTTATCAGAAGGTAACACCTGTACCGAATGCACATCCAAGTATTGAAGGTATTTTTATGCCGCGTGATGTGATGATTACTGCGATTGATCTGAAGAATTGTTTACAGAGAGGACAATCAGAGGAAAAGGGATTATTCATTATTACGAACTTTAATAAGCTTGATATTGCATTTCATGTAGATCAGGTAATCGGTATCCATAGGGTATCATGGTCAGAAATCATAAAGCCAGGGACAACGGTATCAAATTCAGAAGATGGTATTTCAACCGGAATTGTAAAGATTAATGACAAGTTGATCATTATCTTGGATTTTGAAAAGATCATTACGGACATCAGTCCGGAAACAGGATTGAAAACGGCAGAAGTTGATGCACTTGGTGTAAGACAGAAAAATGACGTGCCAATCCTGATTGCAGAAGATTCGGCATTATTGAATAAACTGATTGTAGATTCCTTGAAGAAAGCAGGATATCAGAACCTGATACATACGGAGAACGGACAGGAAGCATGGGATGTGATCTGTGAATGTAAAGAAGAAGGCACGCTGGATGAACATGTCAGATGTGTTATTACAGATATTGAGATGCCGATCATGGATGGTCACAGATTGACTAAACTGATTAAAAGTGATGATGCGACAAAGAACATTCCGGTCATTATTTTCTCATCTCTGGTGAATGAAGATATGAAGAAGAAGGGTGAATCATTAGGTGCGGATGCACAGCTTTCCAAGCCGGAAATTGGAAATCTGGTAAGGGTAATTGATAGCTTGGTACACTAGTAACGGGGCTGGGATGGAAAATTCCCAGCCTATTTTATGTTATAGCGACGAGGAAAATGCACGCATTTATGCGGTGCATTTGACGACCGCTAATCAGAGCGAGATTCGCAGAACGTATCTCGTCTCTGTTATGGAGAGCTTTAATCAGAGCGTATCTTAGCTCTGTTATGACATTGAATATCAGAAAAGCGGAGTTTATAAATATGCAATATTATGAAAAAATAAAGAATGCAGTACGGGAAGCAGATCGTGTACTGGTTGGACTTGGAGAAGAATGGGTTCTGACAGATGAGGCTATTTATAATGCAGTGGAAGACAGTCATCCGGTGTTTACTGCTTTACTAAAATTTGCTGCAACACAAGAGCAGTACAGAGATATTGTGCCTTATTTGGAAGCTTTTTATTATAATCAAATAACAGAAATACCGGATATGTGGAAGGATGCGTATGCACATTTACGGAGGCTTCTGGAAGGAAAAGATTACTATATTGTATCGCTTACAATAGATCCGTATTTATCACAAATGGGATTTGATATGGATCGCTGTGTGAATCCATGTGGCAGTGTACAGCGTATGCAATGCAGAAATGGCTGTACGGAGGAATTGTATATTGCGAAATCAATCATGCAGGTATTCTCAGAAAAACTGCGGCAGAAAATGCAGGATGTTTCCGAAACAGAGTTGCAGGAAAGCGTATTGACAGATCTGGTCAATGATTGCCGGGAAGAGATAGCAAAGCTCATATGCCCGAAATGTGGTGCTCCGCTGTTTTTTAACACATTAGAAGCAACACGCTACAGAGAAGAAGGATATCTTGGAAACTGGCAGATGTATATGAAATGGCTGCAGGGTTCTGTGAATAAGAAGCTGTGCGTGATAGAAGCAGGGGCAGGGATGTCATTACCGTCTGTTATCCGCTGGCCTTTTGAAAAAACAGTATACTACAATCAAAAGTCTTCTTTGTATCGCATTCATCATACATTTCATCAGGTTAATCATGAGATTGCAGAGAGATCATGTGGGATAGAAGCATCGGCAGTTTCGTTTTTTAAAGATATGAAAGATGGGGAGGCGGTTTTATGAGCACAACAGAAGAATATTTAGATGGACTTCTGCAGGAAACAATGGGACAGAAAGAGTCTGATGCAAAAACTGCACAACCAGATATAACGAAGGAAGAAAAAAATGCAGTACCGGCGGACGATAATCATAAAATGAGCCCGGATGAGATTGCGGCATTATTTGCCCAGATGCAGGGAGATCCGGAACCGGCGGCAGAACCAGAACCAGCGGTAGATTCAGAACCGGTAGTAGCGCCACAAAGTGAGTCTGTGGAAGATCAGAAAGATACAACAGAGAGCCAGCAGTCGGAACCAGTAGCAGAATCAGAAACCGAACCTGAACCTGTGGGAAATGAAGAAGAGCCGGCAGAGATTCTGCAATCAGAACCAGAGACTGAATCTGTAGAAAATAAAGAAGATTCCAATATGAGTGATGAACAGTCTGCATTGCTGAAAGAAATACAGGCGGAACCGGATGACGAAGAAGAGTCAGGTCCGGGAGATGAAGTGCAGGCAGGAGTGGATACTGAGGATCAGAGAGAGCCTGCTGCAACAGAAGAAAAGCTGCCACCGCAGGAAGAAATGGAAATTGATCTGTCAGATCCGGATGCCATGGGCTTTTTGCAGGATATCCGAGAAAAGGAAGATACTAAAGAAAGTAAGAACGAAGATGATGCAGTTAATGAAATAGAGGAATTGCTGCGGAAATCCGATAATCATGAGATGGTGGATGAAGAGTTGGATCTGCCGGGAGAACAGGATACCTTATTATCAGGTCTGACAGGAGAAGATGGTCCGGAACAGTCAGATCAGGATGAAGTCGAGAGCGGGGATAAGTCTGCGAAAAAGAAGAAAGGTCTTTTCTCTTTCTTTGGCAAAAAGAAGAAAAAACAGGAAGGTTTGGAACAGGCTACGGACGATATGTCTGATGCAGAAGTGGCTGCAGAAGGAGCAACAGAAGCAGGCGAGGAAGAAACAGAACCTGTTGCAGATGGAGATGTACATAATCTTTTGCAGAACCTCTTTGGAGAAGAAGGAACCTCTGCTGAGGACTTTTTACAGCAGGAAGAAACTGTAGGAGAGCAGGTAACGGAAGCAGCAGGTAAAAAAGAAAAGAAAGAAAGTTTCTGGAAGAAACTTGGAAGCGCACTGTTTGAGGAGGATGAAGAAGAGGACAAACAGGAAGAGCAGGAACCGGAAAAGAAGAAAAAAGATAAGAAGGGGAAGAAGAAAAAGAAAGTTACGGATGCATCAGACAACCAGGGAATCTTAGAGGAACTGGACGCAGAAGGTGCGGATGGCAAAAAGGGAAAGAAAAAGAAGAAGGATAAGAAGCCTAAAAAAGAAAAGAAGGCAATACCAAAAGAAGGAACGGAAAAGGAAGCAGACGGTAAAAAGCTTCCAATCAAGATGGTTGTTCGTATCTTTATTTTGGCATTTTCTATTCTGGCTTTATTGCTGATCGTTGTAGAAATTATTCCGTCCATGTGGACAGCTGCAGATGCAAGAAATGCATTTTATAAGAAAGAATATCGTACTGCTTTTGAAGAAATGACCGGAAAGAAACTTTCCAAAAAAGATCAGAGATTGTATGAAAAGGCAAGGCTGGTAGCGTCCATGCAGCAAAGATATGATGCATATACTTCTTATACAGCCTTGCAGATGCCTGTGGAGGCACTGGACAGTCTGCTGTCAGGTTATTTGTTCTGGCAACAGGAAGCAGATGCCATCACAGAATATGATGCAACAACGGAGACGGATGCAGTGAAGTACCAGATACTGAATACCTTATATGATACTTATCAGCTTACGGAAGATGATGTAAGGCAGATCAATGCATTGGATGATTATGATTATACTGTAAGGTTGGAAGAACTGACAGGAAGCCTGAGCCATAAAAACAGTAATGCACAGCAGGCAGGAAGTACTGCTGTGACAGGAGATGCACAGGCTACAGATACTACAACACCTGCAGAAGACAGTACGAATGATGGTACACAGGAAGATCGTGTCAGTGATGCGGCAGATATGACACAAATGCAGGATATATTACCGGAGGAGGAAATAGAATGATCGCAATAATCGACTATGATGCAGGTAATATCAGAAGTGTAGAAAATGCACTTATTGTGCTTGGAGAAGAAGTTGTCATCACCAGAGATCCCGAAATTTTATTGCAGGCAGAAAAAGTAATATTGCCGGGGGTTGGAGCTTTTGGGGATGCAATGGAAAAATTAGATGCCTACGGACTGGTAGATGTGATCCATCAGATCGTGGAGAAGAAAATTCCGTTTCTTGGCATTTGCCTGGGACTGCAGCTTTTGTTTGAAAGCAGTGATGAAACACCGGGTGTAGAAGGTCTGGGTATATTAAAGGGAAAGATCGTGGCAATTCCACATGACAAAGGATTGAAGATTCCACATATTGGATGGAATTCCCTTTCGTTTCCAAATGAAGGAAGACTGTTCCGGGGACTAAGTGAAAATGCATACGTTTATTTTGTGCATTCCTATTATTTACAGGCAGAGGAAGAAGAAATTGTAAAAGCAACGACGGAATATGGTGTGACGATCCATGCATCGGTAGAGAAGGATAATGTATTCGCCTGCCAGTTCCATCCGGAGAAGAGTTCCGCAGTCGGCAGGAAGATCTTGCAGAATTTCCTGGCTATCAACAGGGAGGATAACTGATATGCATACAAAACGAATTATCCCATGTCTGGATGTTAATAATGGAAGAGTGGTAAAGGGTATTAATTTTGTGAATCTGATCGATGCAGGGGATCCGGTGGCGGTAGCAGCGGCTTACGATGCTGCAGGAGCAGATGAACTTGTGTTTTTGGATATCACAGCATCTTCGGATCACCGCAATACAGTGGCAGATATGGTGCGCAAGGTTGCGGAGCAGGTGTTTATTCCGTTTACGGTAGGCGGTGGCATCCGGACAGTGGACGATTTTAAGGCAATCCTGAGAGAAGGAGCCGACAAGGTTTCAGTGAATTCCGCAGCAATCATGAATCCGCATCTGATTTCGGAAGCAGCAGAAAAATTCGGCAGTCAGTGTGTTGTTGTAGCGATTGATGCGAAGAAAACGCCGGATGGGTATCATATTTTCAAAAACGGTGGTCGTGTCGATATGGGCATTGATGCGATTGAATGGGCAATGCAGGCAGACAAGCTGGGCGCGGGAGAGATTCTTCTGACCAGCATGGATTGTGACGGTACGAAAGCCGGATACGATATTGAACTGACAAGATTGATCTCAGAAAATGTTTCCATCCCTGTGATCGCTTCCGGCGGAGCGGGAAAGCTGGAGCATTTTTATGATGCATTGACCGATGGAAAGGCAGATGCAGCACTGGCTGCTTCTTTATTCCACTTTAAAGAACTGGAGATCAGACAGGTTAAGCAATACTTGAAAGATCGTGGAGTTCCGGTCAGATTATAAATTCGGGATCATGCAATAGCAAAAGCGAACTATAGTATAATGTTTGATTTTACTTAGAAAGAAGATAGAAAAATGGCAGCGATCAGTAATGACTGGCTTGCACCGCTTACGCCGGAATTTGCAAAGCCATATTATAGAGAATTATATAAAAAAGTAAAAGAAGAGTATGCGACTCATATGATCTTTCCGCCATCCAATGAAGTGTTCAGTGCGTTTGAACTGACACCGCTTGCTGACGTCAAGGTGGTGATTCTGGGACAGGATCCGTACCATAATGTGGGACAGGCGCATGGTCTCTGCTTTTCTGTAAAACCGGATGTGGAAATTCCACCTTCTCTTGTGAATATTTACAAAGAGCTGCATGACGATCTCGGCTGTTATATTCCTAATAACGGATATCTGGTGAAATGGGCAAAGCAGGGGGTGCTGATGCTGAATACAGTACTTACGGTCAGGGCGCACCAGGCAAATTCACACAGAGGGATTGGCTGGGAAGAATTTACCAATGCTGCGATCCGGGTATTGAATGAACAGGACAGGCCGATCGTATTTATTCTCTGGGGCAGTCCGGCGCAGCGCAAAAAGGAAATGCTGAACAATCCGAAGCATCTGATTCTGGAGGCACCACATCCGAGCCCATTATCTGCATATAGAGGATTTTTTGGCAGTAAGCCGTTCAGTCAGACAAATGCATTTTTGGAGAAAAATGGTTTGACGCCGATTGACTGGCAGATTGAGAATCGATAGATTTTATCAGTAATATCGGCTCCGCAGGGTTGACAAACAGCAATATTGTGTTATAGTGTTCCTGTACAGAACTACTAACCAAGGGGCGAAGGACATATGATCGAAAAATTAATGTTATTTGGACTCACCAGACAGGAAGCGACGATTTATATCTGCTTATACCAGACAGGTCCGCTGACCGGTTATGAGGTGGCGAAGGATACGGGAATATCAAGATCAAATGTGTATAGCGCGCTTGCAGGATTGGTAGAAAAAGGTGCAGCCTATAAAATGGAAGCGGCAGCAAATAAATATCTGGCTGCTCCCGTGGAGGAACTTTGTGAGAACAGAATGCGTCTGCTAAAAGAGGCAGAGGGCTATCTGAGAAACAATCTGCTTCCTGTGGAAGAGGAAACAGAAGGGTATATCACAATAGAAGGCTATCGGCATATTCAGGATAAGGTCTATGCAATGCTGCAAAAGGCAGAGAAACGTATTTATCTGTCTTTATCAGCACCGGAGCTTGTTTTCTGGAAGGAAGAACTGCAAAAACTTGTGTTGCGTCAGATCAAAGTAGTGATCCTGACGGACGAACAGGTAGAGTTATCAGAAGGTATCACAACATATCTTTCGGATCGGAAAGAAGCGCAGATTCATCTGATCGTGGATTCAAAGCTTGTACTGACAGGAGATTACAGTGGGCAGGAGTCTGATACCTGTCTGTATTCCGGACAGAAAAATCTGGTCAGTGTTTTGAAAGAGGCATTGCGTAATGAGATCCGCCTGACGAATGTGATAGACCGGCAGAAGCAGACAGCTTCCGTATAGTTAGCTGCAAATTATGTCAATTAGGAGGATATTATGGCAGTCAGAATTGGTATTTTAGGGTATGGAAATTTAGGAAGAGGAATTGAGTGTGCAATTCGTCAGAATCAGGATATGGAGCTTGTTGCAGTTTTCACAAGAAGAGATCCGCAGCAGGTGAAAATTCAGACAGAGGGTGTTTCAGTATACAAAGTAGATCAGATCGCAGAGTTTCAGGATAAGATCGATGTATTGATGCTTTGCGGCGGAAGTGCAACGGATCTGCCAAAGCAGACACCGGAATATGCAAAATACTTTAATGTAATTGATAGTTTTGATACACATGCCAATATTCCGCAGCATTTTGCAGATGTGGATGAGGTAGCAAAGGCTAACGGACATGTTGCAATGATCTCCGTAGGCTGGGATCCGGGAATGTTCTCTTTGAACCGCTTATATGCAGCATCTATTTTGCCGGAAGGAAAAGATTATACATTCTGGGGAAAAGGTGTCAGTCAGGGACATTCTGATGCCATCCGTCGTGTAAAAGGTGTAAAAGATGGTAAGCAGTACACAATTCCTGTAGATGCGGCATTAGAGGCTGTCAGAAGTGGAAGTAACCCTGAGCTTACTACCAGGCAGAAGCATACAAGAGAGTGTTTTGTTGTAGCAGAAGAGGGTGCTGATCTTGCACAGATCGAGCATGATATCAAGACAATGCCAAACTACTTTTCTGATTATGATACAACGGTACATTTTATTTCAGAAGAAGAACTGAAGAGAGATCACAGTGGTATCCCGCATGGTGGATTTGTGATCCGTAGCGGCAAGACAGGTCTTAATAAGGAGCATAATCACATTATCGAATACAGTCTGAAGCTGGATTCCAATCCGGAATTTACAGCATCTGTTCTGGTTGCATATGCAAGAGCAGTATACAGAATGAAACAGGAAGGCATGAAGGGCTGCAAGACGGTATTTGATGTAGCACCGGCTTACCTCAGCCCAATGAGCGGTGAGGAACTGCGTGCACATCTGTTATAAAAGAAATAAAAAAGACGTCAGGAGAAGAAAATGGATAAAAAACCTTTTGTAACAAAACAGCAGATCGAAGAGATCACAAAAACATATCCCACACCATTTCATATTTATGATGAGAAGGGGATCAGAGAAAATGCAAAAGCAGTGAAGGAAGCATTTTCATGGAATCCGGGATTTAAAGAATACTTTGCGGTAAAAGCAACGCCGAATCCATTTTTAATTGATATTCTGAGAGAATACGGCTGTGGCTGTGACTGTTCTTCCATGACAGAACTTATGCTTGCAAATGCGATCGGCTGTGAAGGAAAAGATATCATGTTCTCTTCCAATGATACACCGCCTGCAGAGTTTGCATATGCTTCAAAGCTGGGAGCAACGATCAACTTAGATGATTTTACACATATTGCATGTCTGGAAGAAACACTTGGTAAGCTGCCGGAAACTATTTCCTGCAGATTTAATCCGGGCGGCATTTTTCAGATGAGCAACGGTATTATGGATAATCCGGGTGATTCCAAATATGGTTTCACAAAGGATCAGTTATTTGAAGGATTCCGTATGTTGAAGGAAAAGGGTGTTAAGAACTTTGGTATTCATGCATTCCTTGCCAGCAACACAGTAACAAATGAGTATTATCCGATACTGGCAAAGCAGTTGTTTGAACTGGCAGTAGAACTGCAGAAAGAAACAGGTGCACATATTTGCTTTATCAATCTTTCCGGCGGTGTTGGAATTCCGTATACACCGGATAAAGAACCAAACGATATCCGCGTGATCGGAGAAGGCGTGCATAAGGTATATGATGAGGTATTGGGAAAAGCCGGTATGGATGATGTTGCAATCTATACAGAAATGGGACGTTTTATGATGGGACCGTATGGTGCACTTGTCACACAGGCGATTCATGAAAAGCATACGTATAAGGAATATATCGGAGTAGATGCCTGTGCGGTCAACCTGATGCGTCCGGCTATGTATGGTGCATATCATCATATTACGGTACTGGGCAAGGAGAATGAGCCTTGTGATCACGTATATGATGTCACAGGTTCTCTGTGTGAGAATAATGATAAGTTCGCGATCGACAGAAATCTGCCAAGGATCGATATGGGAGATTATCTGGTGATCCACGATACCGGAGCACATGGATTTTCCATGGGATATAATTACAATGGACGTCTTCGTTCTGCAGAATTACTGCTCAAAGAAGACGGAAGTGTGAAGATGATCCGCCGTGCAGAGACACCGGAAGATTACTTTGCAACATTTGACTGTTTTGATGATATCAGGATTACAAAATAAAAGAGTTAGGATGTACAGGTAAAATAATGGAGGACGCAATCCCGGGGGAAAGGGATGCGTCCTCTGTTGGTTTAAGAAAACGATGTGCCGCAAAAAGAAAGACCTCAGATTTCCGATTGGAAACCTGAGGTCTTTTATATGCCGGCAGTGGGACTTGAACCCACACGAATCGCTTCACTGGAACCTAAATCCAGCGCGTCTGCCAATTCCGCCATACCCGCGTATTAATCTTATCTCAGGAAGGTGATATCTAAGGTGGAGAACTGTTCCTGGTGCACGGCTAAAAAGCAGCTGGGGTGTCTTTTTTATCTGCACAATCCCTGCTGGCCAAAAGGTCCGGATAACAAATCATCCAGCGCAGAACCAATCATCCTCTGGTGGTCTGGTGTTGCTGCGATAAGGATATAATCCCGAACCGAACATTTTGGAAATGTGATTTTAGAAATAGGGCAGCCCTTCAGCTCATTCTGGGCATATAGTCTTTCTGCTATCTCGCTGAAATACACAGCTTCCGGTTTCCTTTGACGATGGTTGTAAAACACGACGCTGACGCCCTGCGCGATATAGTCCGCAACTTCTTCCGGAAAAACATATTTCACGCTCCTGGCCGAGCCTTTGCCGACGCTCTTTACCAAAAGCCCATTGTCCGGGTCGAGGAAAACGATATTACAAGTATACAGCTCTGCCAAAGCGCAGTGGTGCCATGTAAGACGTTCTCCCTTAAATGGGACCTTTTCAGAAAACCAGACGGCATCCACCAGGTCTGCCTCTTGCAGCCTGCAGATCGTTCGTTTTGCTGTGGGCAGATGAGAAATTGTAGACAGCGTTTCCGCCAAATGCCGGTCGCAGGAAAAATACTTTTGCGGAATATGAAATTTTCCATCATCCTGCTTTTCGAAGCTTTGCGGACAAGTCCTATACCAATTCACGCCTATCTTAAAACCGGCCGAGGAAAGAGCTTTTAGCAGAGCGAACTTTCCAAAATCCCCGATATCTCCCGCATAACGGTCCTGCATAGTCGCCTCTCAATTCTGCTGCAAATCCTTCACCGAGGTGACAGTCCTAAATCCAGCGCGTCTGCCAATTCCGCCATACCCGCGTACTGTGTTATCTTACTACGCCGGGGGCACTGCTGTCAACTTGCGCTATTGACATCTTTCGCGTGGAATTGTATCATTTCCATGCGATTTATTTGTTTGGGGG